>Ga0255131_1000308_pt1 | contig 16241 bp, 43 predicted proteins | sample Law_Yuk_RepC_8d_FD_188554 | JGI IMG/M metagenome (GOLD analysis project Ga0255131, IMG submission 188554) | Freshwater microbial communities from St. Lawrence River, New York, United States - Law_Yuk_RepC_8d | ecosystem: Environmental > Aquatic > Freshwater > River | place: USA: New York... | reverse complement strand
GGTACTCTTACAGATAGCAGAGAACCTATTGATCCAGTTTTCCGTGAATGGTTTAAGCAGTGGATTAAACAAGGTAGAAAAGAAGTATACCTTGCTTCTGGTAGTGATTATCCTAAAACCCAAGAACAGATGGGAAATGATATATTAGAATCGGTCAACGCAGTGTTTTCCTGCGCTGGCAATGCTATTTATTCAAAAGGAATCCTGAAGTATTCTAGTAAATGGACACTTAAAGACCCTCAAATTCAGTGGTTAAATGAGCAACTATTTAAGAGCCTCTTTGTTGGTAAATCAAGTCGTCATATAGAGAATCGTATAGGTCTTGTTAACTTTAGTGTTGTAGGTCGAGCTGCTGACAAGGAACAGCGTAAAAAATACGTAGAATTTGACCGTCAATATAAAGAGCGTAAAAAGATAGCAGAGGCGTTTAATACTAAGTTTGGTGATATTGCTGTTGCTCAGGTAGCTGGTGAGACTGGTATTGATATTATGGAACCTGGTAAGGACAAAGGCCAGATAGCACAATACTTCACAGAACCATTTGTTCATGTTCACTTCTTTGGAGATCAGATGGAATATGGAGGTAATGATTTCCCTCTGGGTATAGCTTTAAAGGAAGCATATATACACATGAAACAGAGTAAGGCGACCACAGTGAAAGTGAAGAACTGGAAAGATACTTGGAATTATTTACAGAAAATGGAGAATAAATAATGAAAGCAACAAACTCTTTCAATATGAAGAAAGAAACTAAGCGTATACTTGCTACCTGTGATAAAGATAGACGTGGGTTAGTTAAGAACATGATGATTAGTGCTCAGCTTGCCTTTGAGAAAGCTAAACGCGAATCATCAAAACAATCTAAGAATGTAAGTGGTGATGAATAATGGAAACTAATGAGTTATCAGTGAATGCCAAAGGTGGCACAGAGTTGATGTTGGAATCGTTACATAACAACGTTCCTAAAGATCTACTTGACTATTTCCAAATCATTCCTTCGAGAGTTAGAGAAGTTGATGATACTAAAATCAAGATCTACTGGTTACATGACTTACCAGGTGATCCTGAGTCAGAACATCTGAGACAAGGTGGATGGAATCGATTCGATAAACTTGTATTTGTCTCTAATTGGCAAATGCAAGCATACCAAAAACACTACGGACTTCCATGGCACAAGTGTGTTGTACTGCACAATGCTATTGAACCTATTCCAGCTGTAGAGAAATCCAAAGATAAGATCAAGTTAATATACCACACCACTCCTCATCGTGGTCTGAATATACTTGTACCTGTTTTTGATCAACTATCCAAAGAGTTTGATAACATTGAGCTAGATGTATACTCTAGTTTCAAGATCTATGGATGGGAGCAAAGAGATGAACCCTACAAAGAGTTATTTGATCTATGCAAGCAACATCCAAAGATTAACTATCACGGTACGGTCTCTAATGCAGATATTAGGTCTGCACTTCAACAAGCACACATCTACGCTTATCCAAATATCTGGCAAGAGACATCATGTATCAGTATGATAGAAGCTATGTCAGCTGGTTTGTTCTGTATACATCCTAACTATGCTGCTTTGTATGAAACTGCATCTAACTGGACCTGGATGTATCAATGGCAGGAGAATCAGAGAGATCATAGTAAGTTATTTTATGAGTTGACTCGAAACGCTATTCAATTGTATAATCATGAAGATTCACAGAGTACTCTGAATGCTCAAAAAGCATACATTGACGCTTTCTATGGATGGCAAAATAGAAAACAGCAGTGGATCGGACTTCTCACATCAATGCTCAAAGAGCACAGAAGAATTGACTACCAACCAAAATGATAATCGTAGACTTCAATCAGGTTTGTATTTCTAACCTGATGGCGCAAGTGGGTAACCACACTGACCTAGTAGTAGAAGAGGATCTTGTTAGACATATGATCCTCAACTCTCTTCGTTTATACAAACAGAAGTTTGGAAGAATATACGGTCAGATGGTTATCGCATGTGATGATAAGAACTACTGGCGCAAGCAGATCTTCCCTTACTATAAAGCTGGACGTAAGAAAAGTAGAGAAGAGAGTGATATTGATTGGGCTGGTATGTTCGAGGTCTTGAATAAGATTCGACAAGAGGTTAAAGATAACTTACCCTATACTGTTATCCAAGTAGAGAACTGTGAAGCTGATGATATCATTGCTACTCTGTGTGCATTCATTCCAGAGGATATTATAATACTATCTGCTGATAAAGACTTTATTCAACTACATAGAGATAATATCATTCAATTTGATCCTATCCGAAAACGAAACGTCCAGGTTGAGAATCCAGCTAGATACCTTAAAGAGCTTGTGATTAGAGGTGACTCTGGTGATGGTGTTCCTAATGCTCTATCTCCTGACAATAGCTTTGTAGATGGAATTAAACAGAAACCGGTCCGTAGTAATAAGTTGGATATATGGTTAGATATGAACTGGGACCAGTTAAGAGAAGTTCCTGAGCTCAGGGATGGTATAGATAGGAACAAGAAGCTGATTGATTTGTTTGAGATTCCTTTGGATATCAAACATAGAATAGGTGATGAATATACAGCTCAGACAAGTACCAAGAAGAATGTTGATATACTTGGTTATTTACAGAAACATAAACTTAAATCATTGATCGAGAATATTAATGACTTCATATAGGAAATTGAAATGAAACTCGGATTAGCTGAAATACTTAAAAAGGCTTCTGAAATAGAGAAGAAGGCTGACAAGATAGAGTGGATTCGAAGAAACGACTCACCAGCACTCAGAGCTCTGTTAAAGTATGCCTTTGATCCTAAGGTAAAGTTCTTGCTACCTGAAGGTGCTCCTCCATATAAACCAAATGAGTTACCAGACTTACAAAGTGTACTGTATAGTGAGCTTCGTAAGTTATATCTATTCATCGAGGGTGGTAATGATAACCTGAAGCCAACACGAAGAGAGTATCTGTTTATTCAATTACTAGAGAATTTGGATAAGGAAGATGCAGAGCTTATCGCTGCAGTAAAAGATAAGAAAGTACCTTATAAAGGTATCACCAAGAAGTTTGTTGATGAAATATATCCTGGACTACTAGAGGGTTAAAATGGGTAAGACGAATAAACAGTTTCGTTCACTTGATGAGAAACAACACCATGTTGCGAAGGCAATCAAGAAAGAAGTCACTGATCGATCTGTTAGAACAATAGACAGAGCACTTAAAAATAAAAGATATGAACAGTTCTATGATGAACTAGATAATCAGAGAGAAGAGGAGTATCAAGATGAAAGATAATTGGTTTTGGCATAGTAGTTTTATGGCATGGGTTGAAGGTGCACTCCTCGACCTCACTAACTGGGTTTGGAATAAGAGACACTCTAGTCCTCCAAAGAAGGCTGTCGTGAAGAAAGATCCAGTACTAGAACAATCAAAAGAGCCGCCACCACCAAAGAAAGCTCCAGCTAAGAAAGTTGCTAAGAAAGCACCAGCTAAGAAGACTACCTGGACAGCCAAGTAATGCCCATTTATAAATTTAGAGATAGAGTCAAGGATGAGATATATGAAGTGAGTCTTCGTATATCCGATTACGAGTCTTACTTGGTTGGTAATCCTAATGTAGATCGATACTTTGATGTCGGTGATGTTCCTGCCACTGTTAGTGGTGTAGGTGGTATCAAAACTGATAGTGGATTCAAAGAAGTACTCTCAAAGATATCTGATGCTCATCCTAATAGTCAGCTATCAGATCGTCACGCAACTAAATCTATTAAGCAAGCTCAGACTGATCAAGTCTTCAACAAACACTTTGGCAAATAATTTTGAGAACAAAATACTTCGAGCATAAGCCCCTTCCTAAGATAGAAATTCCAAGAAAAGAAATAGATGGTAAACGATATTATGTAACTCCTAACGGTGATGCATATAGATCTGTTACTACTGTTCTTTCTGAACTATCTAAGGAAGGTATAGCTAAGTGGAGAGAGAAGGTCGGTCACGAGGAAGCTAACCGTATATCAACCAAAGCATCCACAAGAGGAACCAAGCTTCACAACATGATGGAAGACTATGTTGGCAATGTTGAAGACTTTGCTTTGAACAAAATGCCAACAACAACCGCATTATTCCTGGATTTACAACCAATTGTTGACTTAAATGTTCAAGAAGTGTATGGTATCGAATATCCGTTGTACTCAGATAGATTGAGAGCAGCGGGTACTTCTGATTTGATTTGTTTGTACAATGGTAAACCAACCATACTTGACTATAAGACTGCAAACAAAGCTAAACAGGAAAAGTGGATCAATAACTATTTCATTCAATCGACTGCCTATTCTATAATGGTCAAAGAAAGATATGATATTGATATTGAGCAGATTGTTATTATGATTGCGGTTGATAATGATCAACCCCAAGTTTTTGTGAAAGATCCAAATGACTTCATATCTGAGACTACTCGTATTTTTGATACCTATTAGTGTTTGGGCTGGTGACAAAGAAAAAGTTGATCACAAGGAAACCAAGAGCACTGTCATAATGGAAGACGTTATTGTTGAACGAACTGTGATTCGTACAACCAAACAAAATCCAAAGGAAGAGCCCGATAATTACGATAACGATCGTGATTTTATGAAGAATGCGGCTAAAATGCTTCCAACTATCCTTCTTAATTTAGTATTGTATCGCTGAAAAGCCGCATGAAATGTAGCTGTTGACTTAATTTCCGTTATTGTTTAAGATGGTCAATGTAGTAATTTGATTTGTTAACTAAATTATGGAGAAACACATGACTGCAACTATTAATGCAAAAGAAGTCCTTTCGACTTATGGTATCAAGACTGACTCTGTTGTAAGAGCAATTCAGCAAGTTGGAGAGGATATTGGTTTATCAGCTGATCCTCTTGGCTATGCTAACTCTATCATCTCTGATCTAGGTGGTTCTGATCAGTATGACCTCGCTTCAGCTCGAGTACTTGCTAAGGCTCTTGTTGAACAAGCTATCAAGCAAGATAGCTATGATGCATCATCTGCATCAATGACTGCTGACGCCAAGTTAGCTAAGATCAAGACGGACATGCCTTATGTGTTCGCTGAATCTGAGAGTGGTCCTACTACCACTTCGTTTAAGTCTAAGGCTAAGCCAGCTAAGACTAACGACAAGAAAGGCAAAGCCAAAGCTATCTTTGATGCTAACAAAGATAAAGCTAATGGTGAGATTGCTGGTTTGATCTCTAAAGAGTTAGAGATTACGTATGCTAATGCATACTACTATGTCTCACGAGTATTCAAGCGTTAATTTGTTGGCCCGACTTCGGTCGGGCCTTTTTTATTGGAGAAACGAATGAGATGGATAACATTATCTGATCGATATAATAAATCCCTTACTTTCAATAGAGATACCATCACTCACGTTACAGAGTCTGAAAGTGAATTTAATGACTCACTAACAGTTGTGTACATGGTTGGAGGTGGATGCGAGGTTGTTAAGGAGTCCTATATAGAAGTGTTAGGGATGCTTAAAGCCGGAGAGTAAATGGAAAAAACGTATCGCAGTATTTTTATTAGTGATGTTCATCTGGGTACCAGAGATTGTAAGGCGGAAGCATTAAACAATTTTCTAAAACATCATACCTGCTATACGTTGTATCTTGTTGGTGATATAATTGATGCGTGGAAGATCCAACAGAATCGTTGGAAGTGGAAACAGTCACATACTAATGTTGTAAGACGTATTATGGGTCATGCTAAGCGTGGTACTCGTGTTGTATACGTTGCAGGTAATCATGATGAGTTTTTACGTCCTCTCATACCATATGGTATTGGTTTTGGATTGATTGAAGTTGTTAATCAAACAGAACATATTGGAGCGGATGGTAAGCACTACTTGGTTGTTCATGGTGATCTCTTTGACGGTATAACACGACTAGCCCCTTGGCTAAGCTTCTTAGGAGATAGAGCTTATGACTTTGTTCTCAGTCTTAACAGCAAGTATAATTGGTTACGCCATCGCATGGGCTTTGGTTATTGGAGTCTATCTAGGTTTCTTAAGCATAAAGTTAAGAAAGCTGTGGATTTTATGTTTCAGTTTGAGCGTAATCTTGTTGGCTATTGTAGAAAGCGCGGCTTTGATGGAGTGATATGTGGTCACATTCATCACGCAGAGATAAAAGAAATCAACGGTGTAGTATACATGAATGACGGTGACTGGGTTGAAAGTATGACAGCGTTAGTAGAACATCATGATGGTCGTTGGGAGATAGTAACATGGACCAAGGAGGCGGATGATGTGGTTGATGGTAATACTAGCAGTAAGTCTAACGGATCCAAAAGACGTACCAGGAAAAGTAACACTGGAGTTCCCGGATCAACAGAGTTGTGAGAACGCACTACACACATTAACATACAAATTGAAATTTGATTCATTTAAAGTGACTGCACAATGCGTAAAGAAACAATTCTAATCATTACAGACAACTTACCGGATCAAATCAATGGCGTTGTTACGACCTACAAGAATATTGAGGCATGTGCAGTTCTGGACGGCTATCGTGTTGTATACCTTGATCCCAGGCAGTTCATATCTTTTGGTGCTCCTGGCTACCCTGAAATTAAGTTTGCCATCCCGTGGCGCATCGGCAAAAAGATTCAAGAGATGGATGCGGATTATATCCACATCGCCACGGAAGGTCCTATTGGTCTTGCTGCTCGACTTTATCTTGACATCAAGCGGATTAGCTACAATACTGCTTATCATACTAAACTACCTGAAGGTCTAAAAAAGATAGTTGGTATTCCAGAATCATGGACATGGTGGTATGTTAGATGGTTTCATAAGCACAGTGGAAGAGTACTAACTACAACTTCGAGTATGGTTAAAGAGTTAGAAGATCATGGTTTCTCTAAAGTAATTCCATGGACTAGAGGTGTTGATAGAAAGATATTTCATCCTCAACCAATTACTTCTCAACGTACCATACTTCTTTGTGTTAGTCGATTAAGCAAAGAAAAGAACCTAGAAGCATTTTGTGAGTTGGATTATCCCAATGCAACAAAGATATTAGTGGGAGATGGTCCTTATCGAGAAGAGCTTGAGTCTAAGTATCCTTCTGTAATATTTCCAGGATATAAGACAGGTCACGAGCTAGCTAGTTACTATGCACAAGCTGATGTGTTTGTGTTTCCTAGTCGATGGGAGACGTTTGGAATAGTGATGATAGAAGCTATGGCATGTGGTACTCCTGTTGCTGCTTATCCTTGTCACGGACCACTAGATGTCATTGATCCGGGTATCACTGGTTATATGGATGAAAATCTCAAACTGGCTATTGATAAGTGCCTGGAATTAGATCGTAAGAATGTGTTAGCTGGTAGTAATGCCTGGAGTTGGAGTTCTGCTTGGAGAATCTTTATCGATAACCTCAAAGCAATTTTCTAAGTGAGGAGTGAATATGAAAGAAGTAAGAGATATTATGAACAGAGTAAAACAATTGCAAGAGTTCAATGTAGTTGTTCAGGTTCCAGATGACTTTGCCTTCTATGGCACTGTTCCATTTGACTTGAAGATCAACAAGGAAGGTATTGCATCAGTTAAAGTGTTGGCTCTCAACTTAGCCGAAGCGAAATCAAAAGCCAACGAGTACTTTGCCAATGGGACGCAAGAAGAAAGTTAGAGAAGAGAAGGAATGTCCTCGCTGTGGTACTAAACATATCAAGCGAGGCATTTACTGTAGCTATAGTTGTGCTAACGTCCGAGATCATTCTGATGAGGACAAACTAAACAAATCAATTGCCGTTGCGGCATATCATAAGACTGATGATGCAGAGGAGCATAAGTGGAAGCTTTCCCACATTGCAAGATCAGCTCGTCAATATCAAACAGATGTAACAGTTGTAATGCCTACACTAGAGGATATGGAGCCTCCACTTCCTCCAATAGAGTATGAAGAACAGTACCGTGATCGAGTACATGGAAAGGACATTTGGTTCGATGTGGAATAAACTATTCAAAAAGAAAGTTGTACTTAACTGCTATACATCAAACAAGAGTGCTTATGATTTATTCAGTATTAATTATACTAAGAACTTTATTCCTGAATGGTGGAAAAAGGTTCCCAAGGCATATAGGTATGGTGATAATTTCCATGACGCTCCTACAATAAAAACCTGTCCAGGGTTTATAGATTTATATAAGAAGGGAGTAATGGTTCCTTTGTGGAGTGATCTCGAGATACAAAGTAATAGAGATGATTACAAATATCAGTTTGCCGATCAACATTCATCAATCGATTACAACCACCCGGATGCAATAGGATCAGTTGTACATACTATGGATGTTCATAGTATTAAGCTAACATCACCATGGTTATTTGAATGTAGTCATGATATTGAATGGTTATATGTTAGTCCTACATGGAATACAGAGACAATGGATATACATACTGTTCCTGGTATTGTAAAATTCAATCATGCAATCAGATCAAATATTAACTTAATGATTAGAAAAGGACTGGACCATAACGTGTCTCTGAGTGCAGGTACTCCCATCGTTCAGATAGTCCCTCTTACAGACAGGAACATTGAAGTGAAGTGTCATTATATCTCACGGGCAGAGTTTCACGATCGTGAGGTGAGTATGAGTCCGTTCTTCTTTAGTAGCTACAAGAAAGTATCTAAGTTAAAAGAAAAGCAACAGAAAAAGTGTCCATTTCACCACTAAATATGCGGTTGAACAAATTGTTGACCTAAATTCCTTTTTGCTATATGATGTTCTTAATGGTTAATTAAGGAGAAAACATGATTGATCGAGCAAATACATCGTGCCAGATCCTTGCGCACGAAGCTAAGGAATCTTACATTGAACTCATCTATGATGATTACATAGACGACTTCATGGCTGGATATCAGCAGTTGCAATACTCTGAACAATCATATGACAACGATGCATCTTTTTATGGAGAAAAGCAATGAAACCAATTAGCTCTTATGTAACTCCAGAAGGATATACTGTCAATGTATATCCTGAAAAGAAAGTAAAGCGTAATCCTTACTTGGCATTTGGTGGTTCATATGCTTTGCTTGGTGCATTAGCAAAACGTGGTATTCCAGATGACTCTATGTTCGCAATGCCAACACGTCGTAAGATTAAGTAGTTGACTTAATTTCCTTTTTACTTGATGATGTTCTTATTGGTTAATTAATTGGAGACGACTATGTTATTACACATTCAGACTCAGTATCGCGAGAACTACGGTGCACACAGCTGGGATGGTAAGGGCAGCTGTCCTCAGTATTGGAAGAACAAAGGTGGTGATGACTACCTGGTTGACTTGAACGGGATTGCCGAGTCCCTTAATGATCGTGCAGATGTAGAAGCAATTGTGAAGCGTATGTCGTATAAGATTGAGAGCTTCTCTGACTATAGTGAAGAATTCATTATCTCTTGGGGCTTAGTGGAAGATAATTACCTGACCGATTATGAAAAATCTCAGTTGGAGTATGATGGTGGGATAATAAATCCTGCAACTCGTTTAACTTTAGATAATGTGGAGGTGTGATATGTTGACTTTTTTATGTGTAGGTTTTGTTTTAGTTAGTATTTCTATGTTCTTTGCTTTCTATGTTACTGGTCTTGCTATGGGCGTTGCTAATCTTGGCATTCGTACAGTAGAGAAGATCTTCAAGGAGAAGTTTTAATGAGCAGTCTTTGGCGTAAACGACAAATTAATAATGAGAGAGAATATGAATTCGAATCAGTCTACAGTGAGCCTTCAACTTTGCCTACTCGTCTTTTCGACATCTTTCTTTTGTGTACCGGTTTTGCTTTATGTGTTTATTCGTTTGGCGTTATTCCTGGTCTAGGATTGTCTATCCTTGCTTTGTTTGCTAGAGGTGAGCTGTGACTATCGTGCCTACAATCAGGTACACCGTTAAGACAAGACTCTATGAGATTGTTGAGCTGATAGTGCTTGACGATGGAGAGTCTTGTATTGGTGATGTCATTGAAGTTGCTGGACATACATACGGAGAGGCATGCCGTTGTTATAGAAAGGTAATGAGATAATGAGTGATGCATTTGCTATTTGGTTCTGGAGACCAATGTTTGAGTTCTTAGGAACTGTTGCCTTGTTCATTGGGTTCATAGTACTATGGATAATTGGTGACTGGACCTACTATCGTGTTGTCAAACCGTTACGAGCTTGGTATAAGAAAAGAAAAGAGAACTAATGCATTTTGCTATTACAGGTATTGGATTATATAATGGTCTTGGTAAAGATGCCGTGACTAGTTTCTATGCTTTGTTAGAAGGCAAGAGTGCTATTGTTCCAATCAGCTGGCCAGAGTATGATGATCAGCTATTTCCTCAATCGCACAAAGCAGTACCTACCACTTTAGTTGGTAAGTGTCCTCAACCTGAAGAATCAGAAAATAAACCTAAGTTTGAAAAGTATTGGAGACATTGGGATCCTGTTACTAGAATAGGTTTGATATCAGCCGATGAAGCTGTGAATGATTCTGGTATTGATAGTGTTAATGTTGGAGTTGTCTTTAGTTCATTTGCAGCTGGTACATATGTAAAGTCTGACATGCTAGCAGCTTTTAATCAAGGTAAGAAATACAGTCCTCGTAAGTCTCTTAACATTGGTGGTGAGCACACTGCTGCGCAGGTTGCTGCTGTGTTTGGTTTCAATGGACCAAACTATTCAATGGTCAGTGCTTGCGCTACTGGTATTGTGTCAATCGATGCTGCATGTGCTTATCTGAAAGCTAATCCAGACTTAGATGCTATGCTTGTTGGTGCAACAGATGGGACAACGGATGCTTTTGATATGTACTGGTTCAACTTACTTGGAGCTTTAAGTCCTACAGGTATCAGTGCTCCTTTCGATAAATCTCGTAATGGTTTTGTGATGGGTGAAGGTGCTGCTACTATTATTATTGAACCACTTGTTAAAGCATTGAAGCGTAATGCTAAAGTGTATGCTACTATTGAGGGTTGTGGTATCGTTACCAACTTTGATAGTGACACAAGTCCAGATCCAGAGGGTGAAGGAGCTTACCAATGTATGCTTACTGCTTGTAAGAATGCTGATCTTGATCCTTCACATATTGATTATGTTAATGCTCATGCAACAAGTACTCCAATTGGTGATATAATAGAGTACAATGCCATTGCTAAGATAATTAAGCATGATGTTGTTGTGGTTAGTAATAAAGGACAGATTGGTCATGCTATGAGTGCTTGTGGATTGATTGAAACGATCTACACACTATTAGCAATGGAGACTGGTAAGAGTCCTGGTAATGCTAATCTAGTTGATCCTATTGGTGGTTCTAATTTAATATTACCAACAAAGGCAATTGATGTAGATATTAAGTATGCAATGAAGAACAGTTTTGGTTTTGGTGGACGTAACGCTAGTATGATATTGGAGAAATGGTAATGGATAAACGATTGATGATATCTTGGGAGACTGCTGACTGCATCACAATAGACAATCTGCACGATGTGTATGTTAACACTAAACATGATCTTGCTATGCACTCACGTGGTGAGAGTTGGATGCATGATGAGGATGTGAAAGCTAATAAGAAGTTGGTCAAGGCATTGAAGCGTGTGTTGAAGTACTATGGTAAAGATGTTGATACTGCCCGGCTAGGTCAGTGGTAGTATTTCCCGTAGCAGCCTAAACCCACATTCTATGTGGGTTTTTTATTTGTTGACCTAATTTCCGTATTAGAGCATAATAGCCTTACTGAAACAATTTTAGGAGAAAAGAATGAGTAAATTCAAAGACCTCATCATCGATGTGCAGGACTCAATCCTTCGCGGTCAGTTGTCGTTTAGACAGATCGCTGATATGTACGGCCTTAGTTACGATGATGTTAATCTAATTGCAAAAGAGGTTGGCGAGCAGGGGTTTGATGATGCACGTGCAGACGACGATTCCGGTTTGACTTTCTTCGATTCAGAGTATGAGGAGCGTGTATAATGCAAATAAGTGAAATCATTCCAGCAACGTTGTTAGTTCGTTGTACAATGAAGCTTCATGGTAAGAGAGCTTTCACTAACAAATATAAATCTTGTCGTACAGTTAAGTGCTACCTACCTTCTAATCATATGGAAGAAGTTGAGCTATGTGGTGACATTAGAACCGTGTTAGCAAAGGCTGGTTACAATAGCTACTCAATCACGACCACAAAGGGAACAAAGTGGGGTGCACCTGGATTAATAGTTAGACTTCCGTTATGATTAATTTCAAGTGCATAGCGAAGTCTGCCGGAATCATCTATGATGAGAGTTATGGTGTCATGCATATTCGTTATGATAACTTTATTAAGTACTCGGAGATGTTAATTGAAGAGGGACGTCAGAGGCAGATTAGATCTGAGCAAGCATTGTTTGAATTGGCTAGACTTCGTGAAGAGATTGGGGATGTGTTATGAGCTTTGAAGAAAAGAACCAGGCAGCATTTGATAATCCTCAACCTGGTGATCACTGGCATGAGAGGTTTATCCCATGCTTTCTAGTACTCGACTGCTTAGAGGATGGTACTTTTATTATTTGTGATCAGTATAAGGAAGTTAACAACAACCTTTTGTCGTGGGAAGTAGAGAAGGCTGAGCGAGTAGATAGATCATACTTCAATCGAGTCAAGTACCATTCAATTGAAGGGTTTGTTGCTGATGTATCAACAGTTAAGCATACAGGAGCTGTGGCAAAGTGGGAAATATTTGGACGTCCTGTCATATCGCTAAAGCAACACCAACCTTATGCATCAGACTTTAGAACTGTGATGGAGCAAGGTGTATGAGTGAGTTTAAGGAATTCAATGAAGCGTATGATGCTGCTCTCTTACCAGACAATCCTGATATGTTTAATCTGATTGCAGCCAGGACTAGGTTTAACATCTACAACTCACCTATTTGGTCTGGTCCTGGACGACTCTTTGCTTTGGCATTGATTGAAGAGTGTTGTGATCAAGTTAGGACTGTTGAGGCTGAAGTAATCAGAAAGCATTTTGGAATTGAGAATGGAGATATATCATGAAAGCATTAGCAGAGAGAGTGTTCTTTAAAGAGGACAGAGAAGCAGAAGAAGGGACTATGAAAGTATTTGCGGTAGTCAATATGGTAGAAGAGGTTGAGTATTTGTTAAGAGTATTCAAGTTAGAATCAGATGCGTTTGAATATGCAAAGATGGAAGCAGAATTGAATGAGTTGGACGAGTATGTTGTGGTTGAGAAAGAGTTGTTGTAATGGATCCAAGTAAAGAGGATATTGAGCTGGCAATCACTAATCTGATGGAGAAAGGTGATTTGCCAGATCCAGAACACTATCCTCGGATAGTTAAGACAATGATAACTCATGAGTTGTATGAGATTGAGAGGAAGAGATATGAGCAAGACGGCGGAGGAATATGAGCTTGAGATAGAGCGACTGAATGGTCAGATTGAGGCACTGCAGTCAGGCTTTAAGAAGACTAGGTTGAGAAGGAAGGTGAGAGAGCATGCTTCTGATGCTGGGATAGCGTTAGGGAATAATGAGCTTGATGGAAGTAGGTTGTTTCGACTTGAGAAGTTTGCTAGCTCGATAGTTAGGGAGTGCTCTGACATTGCGTTGCGTGAAGACTTTGATCCGTCCGACTGCATATTGAAAGAGTTTGGGATAGAGAGGTAGGATATGTATGAACGAACGAATTAGACAACTAGCTATTGAGGCTGGATATCTTCCAGATAGTTTTGGTATTGGTCATTGGGATATGCCTGAGTGTGAAAAGTTCGCCGAGTTGATTGTTAGAGAATGTACTGATAGATGCGGTAGCCAGGCTGATCAGAGAAACATACTTAGATCATTTGGATTAGAAGTAGAAAGTAATATCAAGTATCCTGGTCCTGAACGTAACGGTAGTATAAACTCTCAGTATGAAAGAGAATACAATTTGCCTAAGGATGTATCTAGTAATGGAGTTAAGTTATGAAATACCTAGAGAAGATTCTGATTACAATTCTGCTGGTACTGTTAATATCTGTGTACTATTGGAAATAACCCGCATTTGATGCGGGTTTTTTGTCTGTTGACCTAATTTCAATATAATACGATAATTACTTACTGAGAAATTAATTGGAGATTATTATGATGTTAACAAAAAGACAATTCGAAGTTATGTTAGACAAGTATGAAGAGAGTATTGAAGAGTACATTATGTTACCATCCCGTGAAAATTTCAAGTTCATGGAAGAGTTGGTTGCTGAGATTGAGGATGAGGAAGAGATGGAATGGTCTGATGCCTATGATGTATTCAATGATATGGTATCAGAAGTAATGATCAGACGTGCTCGTCAATAAAGAGGAGTATAACATGAATGCAATGTTAGAATTCAAAGAAGTATTCATCGGTCGTTTGTTTCATCTGAATGGTAATGATTATATTAAGATGTCAAACCGTACAGCCAGGATGCTGAATAACGGAAGAATATTCTATATTGGCAAGAGTGAATTTGTTCATTATATTTCCTACTAAGGAGGCAGTATGACATTAGCAGAGATTAATTACATTGAGCAGCAATTATTCCAGGTAGCTCCGTTGACACTTACAGAAGAGCACTTTCCATATGGATTCGACATCCAGATCAAGTCTGAGGGTAGGAAGACCAACTTTCTTCGTATCACACCGGATCAGATGAAAAAGATCGAATCAGTATTGTTAGGTGTTTGATAATGAATCAGACCGAGCTAGAATACCTAAAAAGAAAGCTATCCAATTTACAGGATATAAGAGGTAAGCTAAGCGCAACAGGTAATAAGATAACAGAGCAGCAGATAAGAATAGTAGAGAGATATATTACAGAAAGAGAAGAGGGATATAAAATATCGGCAAATAGAGACTTTGGGATATATTATATCGACAATCCGCACCTTTAGAATATGACAGGAAATATGAATTACTTTCGTGAGACAACAGATTGGAACACACCGAATCACGTGTATCTGCTGGATGATAATAAGCAGTACATGCATGGTTACATGGTGGATGGCAGAGAGCCGCTGCAGAAGTTCAAAGCTCCTATACGCTTCGATACACGCGGCAGAACATTCGTATTTCATTCTGCGTACGCTGCTAAGCCTATAGAGCGTAATATAGTATCAGTAACTGTTGCAGGAAGCAAGGGCGATCTGTATACTGTGATACTGGAGGACTCTAAGTCTAGCTGTAACTGCACGGGGTTCAAGTACCGTGGCGAGTGTAAGCATCAGGCTCTTGCCCGGGAGACTCTGATCTACGTATAACCCACTGAATATGCGGTTGAACAAACTGTTGACCTAAATTCCATTTAATACGATAATGACTTCACTGAATAATTAAATGGAGAAAAGAAATGACTGAATTCGAAAAGAACTGCTACGGTTTAACAGAAGCTGATATCCGCGAAGAGTATGTGCAATCGACCACAGCAAGGCTCTGTGGTATTGAGATGGTTGTGATGGGTATTTTATCTGATGCGCAGCACATGGTTGAAGTAGGTATGAAAGATCGTGCTCGTAAGTACATGAACATCGCTAAGTTCATCCTGTCAGAGCAAATGGAAGCTCGTCGTGAAAAGGAGGAAGCATAATGAGTAATTTTAATAACTTAATGGCGGAAGTTGAGTATCTCCGCAAGTCCCGTCCTGAGTACGGTATCCTGGAAGCAATCATGTTCATTCGGGATTATGAGGAAGAGTTCCCAAGTGAAGTGCGTCGCGAGTTGCGTCAGTTCATGTTCGACGGTGCTCGTATGATGGCTCCTAAGGTGTCTGCATGAAGATCCACCGTCACGGAAGTCCCTATGATAGAGGAGCTGCGGATAGCTACTACAGACGTCCGCGGAGACCTCACTACTTCGAAGGCAACACATATGACTCGCCGGAGGTACTAGAAGACAATATGACGCTGGAAGAGATCAGTGAGTACTACCAAGGTTACATTGACAATACAGCACAAGGCAACTATAAGGAGTGGAAGTGATGAATGATACGACAGGTGATACAGTAGTCAATATAGCATTAGGAGTTGTTTGGGGTTTCATTATTGGAATGATAATATTCAGTACACTATAAGGAGTAAGACAATGGATGCAATGACATGGACTGTACTGCAATTGATGACGGACACTGAAGTACTGGAGCAGCAGCGACGCGATACGTTTGACCTGGAAGCCTACCAGCGCGCACGTGCAGAGGAGCAAGCTATCCAGTAGGCT
>Ga0255131_1000294_pt1 | contig 16743 bp, 13 predicted proteins | sample Law_Yuk_RepC_8d_FD_188554 | JGI IMG/M metagenome (GOLD analysis project Ga0255131, IMG submission 188554) | Freshwater microbial communities from St. Lawrence River, New York, United States - Law_Yuk_RepC_8d | ecosystem: Environmental > Aquatic > Freshwater > River | place: USA: New York... | reverse complement strand
ATTTTATATGATTTATTTTCCATTAAATTAGGTGGTTTCAAGTTGCTAACGAAAAATTCAGTACTTCAATAATAGCGAATTAAACGTTTCTATTGGTGTTTTCTCGTTACACCAAATTTTGAGCTAGCACTTTGAAGTCAAAAAAAATTAAATGTCGTTTCACTCAATCTTTATTGTCTAATTGATTCAATTGAGATAACATTTGTTTTGAGTATTTTTATTTTCTGAACAAGCGTAGATGCTAATTTTGTTTCATTACTAATCGGAATTTGAACTTTATTGTTCTTTAAAAAATCAAATACAATCTTTGATTTTAACGCATAGCTAACATTTTCGCCTTGTGAGTATTTGGCAGTAATTATTCCAATTAGGTTGCCTTGACTATCAAATAACGGACCACCACTATTTCCAGGTTGTACAGCAGCTGAAACTTGATAGTAATCATAATCATTATTAAATCCGGAAAGTGAACTAATTATTCCATCTGTTACTTTGATTTCTGAGCCCATTAAATTAATCAAAGGAAATCCCAAAACAAAAATCTGTTCACCGACTTCAGAAGATGCGGAATTCAGAGTATAACCAATATTAAATTGTTTATTATTAATTTTTAATAACGCAATATCCTTTTCTTCATCAAAAGAAATAAGTTTTGCTTCAACTTTACTATTGTCGGATGCAGTTACAAATATTTTTTTTGCGTTTTTGACAACGTGGAAATTCGTAATAACAAAGCCATTATTAGCAACGATAATACCACTTCCAGTAGAATTAAGTGAATTTTCTATATTGCGCAAACTTAAATATTGACCTGTACTTTGGTGTTCTACGCTAGTAATTTCAATTGAAACTAAATCATTTGTAGTACCATCAAGAATTAAATTAATAGTATTAAATTGGGATAAGCCGTATAATATTGCTTTGCCAGCAAATATTTTATTATAAAAGTTGTATTTGCTGCTATATGATTCTTTTAATATTCCATTTACTTCGTATGTTATTATTGTATTAGCTGTTTCGTTTCGAACAGTTATTTTACCAGTTCCGGCAAAATCATCTATCATAACTTGAATGATAAATTTATCTTCTGTAACCAATGGATTTTCGAAAGTATACTGTGAATTCGAATTTGTTTTGTAATAAATGTATGTATTGGTAGTGTAAATCCCGTTTTGACAATATCCAAAAGTGCTTAAAATCAAAAAAAAGACAAATGTTATTAAGTGTTTCATTTTTAGTATGGGTAGTTTCAAGTTGCTAACGCAGAAATTAGTACTTCAATAATAGTTAATCCCACTCGAAGCATAAACAAACATAAGCAACTACAGTATTAATCCCATCTCCCTCTTGGCTAAATTAGTAAATCGCTAATTTCATTGAATAGAAGTTGATTAAAATTTCAACTTCCTTCGATTATCATTATCTCTTCATCCGACAATCCGTATAGCTCGTAAACCGTTCGGTCTATTTCCTTGTCAATTTGGTCAATTTGAGTCTTAAGTTTTTGAACTTTTCCTTTATGTTCTTCAAATAATTCCATCCATTCAAACTCGTCTTTCTTTGTAAGTGGTATTTTCTTGTTTGCTTTGATTGCACTGTTAAGCTCCTTGACAAAAGTGGGAAAGTTAAGATTGTGCCAATCTCTTAGTTTTCCTGAAAGCTTTTGGATTTCAAATTGGCGGGAGATATAGTTCGAAAAACTGAAATCGAATGATTGTAATTTTTTGTAATTCTCTAATTGAAACTCGACCAAATTAATTATGTCACTTGCATTTTCTGGAATTTTCGGTAGAGGGAATGGCTTGAGATAATTGGTTTTAAATCTGAAATACCCGCCACCTAATTCAGAGCCTGTGTTACTCAGAAAAAACCACATTACTTTAGAATTAAGTACTCCAAGATAGAATTTATCATCAACTTGGAACTTTTTATTTTTTACAAAAGAATAAATCGTTGTTGGGTGATAAAACACTCCAAATTGATCATAAGTCATATTGCATCCCAAGGAAATTTCTTGAGTCATAATTTTAGGAATTTCAACACTAGAAACACCTTGGTTTCGACTAAATAAAAACCATTGCTGCTCGCTATTAAACCTTCCTTTCTCTCTCCCTCTTAAAAATCTTTCATTTGTTCTATAATACGCAGCGGCCAGTGGGTATTTGTTTTCAATTTCCTCGAATGTCATTGCAATTGTTTTATTTTCAATGACATTGTAGGGAAACAATGTATAAAGGTTATTTTTTAAATTTTTATATCTTGAAATTTGATTACCCTTAATAAAAGGCTTTAAAATTTTAAATTCCACTTCGACATTTCCGTTTATCATTTCAGAAAAAAACAAGCCGGAATCGCCATTGTTCTTTAGTAATTTCAAAGTGAAAAATTCATCACCACCACTTGCAATACCTTGGAAAATCCTATCGAATACGTCTTCTATCGTATATGGTTGTTTTTTTAGTTTTGTAATAACTTCGAATACCTTTTCACTGTGTAAATCCCAGTTGTTTTGATCAAGATTTTTATAATACATATAATCCCATTCAAAGGGAATTAGTAAGTCGAAAGGGCTTAACTTCTTGAAATTCAATCTATCCTTCTTTGATTTTGAGAGATTAATTATACAGGTATATGTTGCTGCATCATTGAATACTAAATGAGAACCAAAATGAATTAATGATTCAACTGAACTGGTTTCTGTGAAAAATGATCTAATCCCTATACCAAAATCCGAAACCAAAAACTTGTGGGGAAGAATAAACGAAACAATGCCATTCGAATTAATAAGATCCAAACTCTTTTCCATAAAAATAGCATACACATCATAATTTGCGGTTGCTGATTTGAAGTTGTTTTCAAAGAATGTACACATTTCCGGGTAATGCTCCATTAATCCTTGTTTTCTAACGTAAGGTGGGTTCCCAATTACCACATCAAAACCACCATTGGCAAATACTTCAGGGAACTCATTATGCCAATTGAACGCTTTATCGCCAGCAATCTCAGGGTCGTCAATCAAAGAATTACCACGTTTAATATTGTTACTGAGATTTGAAAGTTTTCTACCAGGTCTAGCAGTCCTCAGCCAGAGTGAAAGCTTTGCAATTTCTATGCTTTCTTCGTTGATATCTACTCCGTATATGTTATTCTCTAAGATGGCAATATCGGTATCAAATAAACGTAATGGACTATTTGTTAATTCAGCGATGAGATCATCAAAATATTTATGCTCTTCAATTAGAAAATTTACTGCTTGATTCAAGAAAGCACCACTACCACATGCTGGATCAACAATTTTAAGTGACATAAGCCAGCTTTTATATTCGTTGATTCTTTCAAACAATGAAATACCCTTGGCATTGAGTTTTCCATCTGTCTTTTGATGTTCAAATACAGCAATATCTAAATCAAGTTCAAGTTTTTGTTTCTTATCAATACATAATTTACCTAAAGTATTATCAACTATATATTTTGTTATGTATTTGGGGGTGTAAAAAACGCCATCTTTTTTTCGTTTACCCTTGGTTTTATCTGCAATTACGCCATTTAGACTAGCCTCTACCTCTTCAATTTCACTCAAAGAGTGTTCGAAGATATGGCCAAGTATATTTACGTCTACATCAGTATTAAAATCGTATTTTGAGAGCTTTAAAAGATCGTCTTTTAGGACATTATCATCAATGACTAAGTTGTCTAAAATTTCATCTGGAGCAAAAATCTCACCACCAAATTCAGGTACTAATGTTTTACCCTGCTGGTCTTTCTTACCTTGATACAGATTATTAAAAAAGAAATTTACGAGGTAATAAAGGGGCTTTGGATTATCAAATGCATCATCCTTAAGGCTCTGCCATTTTTCTACAATTGATACGATTGAGTTTGTGTTTAGAAGTCCTTTGTCTTCCGCAAATAGAACAAATAAGAGTTTGTCGAGAAACTTCTGTGATTTCTTAAAAAGTAAAACTTTGTCGAACTGCGGATTGTTCAAAGCAGCATTTTCAAAGAACCCATTTTTAAAGCCCGAGTAGTCTTTGTAGAGGCTTTTTGTTATTTTTTCTTCATGGAATTTAGTTTCTTGTCGTAATAGCTTAGGGATGTCTTTGTCTAATAGTCCTTCTTTTCTTAGATAAAGATAAAATCGTCTAAATGATTCCTTGTCCAAATTATACAAGTCAAACTCTTCATATTCTGTTGCGTCATCGATGTAAAATCGAAGTTTATGGAAGTTTGACGAGATTACATATGAACAGTCTCTGTGATTGTTTTTATAACCAAATGCTTGGTCCTTGACAGCATCAAGATTCCTCGTTTTGTTGTCTTTTAACTCAATTACGCCTACAACATTGTCTCCTTGGAAAATAGCACCATCGGCTTTCTTTGAGTCTGTAGCGTTTTTCTTCTCAGTTTGAATATTAAATGGATGCTCTGGGAAAATTGAATATCCCAAAACTAAGCCGAATATGTCCTTTATGAAGCCTTCTTGGTATTGCTCCTCTTTTGCTTTTTTAATATTTTCGATTTTTTGCGTGCCATATACTTCTTGATATTTACGATATGCAAGATCCACTGATACATTATCTATTGTACTCAGGTACTTTTGAACAATTGATTCTTGAAAAATCGCCATAGGCAACGAAATTATGGATAAACCACAGAATTTAGCGAACTGACTTTATTTCCGTGCTTCTTTTTTGTGTCTAAAACCTATTATGCTATGTTGATTGCAACTGATATTACACAATACTCTTATAGTATATATAGACTATTATGTAATATTGTAAAATGTCGCAGGTATACTATGTTAACGAATATATTTCAGAATTGGATGAGATTAAATCCATATTAGCGTCAAACTATTGATTTCGTCCATACATGGTTAATTTTGCACCATGATCACCTACAACCCCAAAGATTGGTTCACCTTCATTTTCAGGGTGCACAAAGCAGAAACGCTCAAACGCCTGTGGCCACTGCTTTTGGGTGTTGGCATCTACAGTGCCGCCTGGGCCTACCTAGAAACCGTGCTTTTCAAAGATTACAAATCGGTGGCCATGGCTTCCAACATCGGCATCATCTATTCCATTCTCGGATTTACCCTATCGCTGTTTCTTGTCTTTAGAACCAACACCGCCTACGACCGCTGGTGGGAAGGACGCAGACTGTGGGGTGAACTCACCAATGCCATTCGCAATCTCTGCATCCACCTCAATGCCACATTACCCCAAGCGGATGCACAGCGCAGAGAATATTACCAATCGCTGCTCAGCCTATTCCCCACCGCCCTCAGGTTTCACCTCCAAGATCGCAAAATACCCGCACATTTCTTTGCCGATAGCCCAGTTCATGCATCCATCGCCATGGACCTCAACACCATCAAAAAGGCGCGCCACCAACCCCAAACCATCGCCAAGTTGTTTGTGGCCGGACTAAAAACGGATATACAACATGGGTTGCTCACGCATGCCGATATGGAACATTTCAAAGTGGAAATCAACAAACTCATGGACGTATGCGGAGGTTGTGAGCGAATCAAAAACACCCCCATCCCTTTCACCTACTCGGTTTTCATTAAAAAATTCATCTTCTTGTACGTGATGATTTTCCCCATCGTTTATAGCACCCAACTCAATTTCTTGGTTGCGCCTGTAACCATGTTTGTGCTATACGTTTTGGCAAGCATCGAACTCATCGCCGAAGAGATCGAAAACCCTTTTAACGACGATGAAAGCGACCTTCCCACCGAAGCGATGTCCAAAAACATCAAAATTAGCACCGAAGAATTGCTGCTGAACCGCTAACACAAGTCATTGGCGTGGATCATACAGCGCAAGTGAAATGCATTGATGACAGTATCAAACACCATCAAACCTTTTCCCCAATCAATCCCCATTCATTTGGATTTCAGAGGGGTTGATTAACTTTGTTCTTTCAACATTTGAATTGAATTGAACACACAAGATTTCTTACAACAACTGTCCTTCGAACGCATCGATGTTTCTTTCGCCATTGTGGTTGGATTGTCGATGATTTTCGCCTTCATTTTCTTGTTTGGTTATTTCAGCAAAGTCAAGCGCACCGAGGCCCAAGCTGTGATCAGCAACACCCCTGGCATCAGCATCATCGTGGCCAGCAGAAATGCAATAAAATTGCTGGAACAAAACCTCCCAAATTGGTTGGCACAAGATTATCCCCACTTTGAAGTGATCATCGCCAACGATCGAAGTACAGACAATACCCCCTTGTACCTGATTGAGCAGCAACAAATTCACCCCAAACTCAAAGTAGTTTCACTGGATGCCGATTTTGTAAAAATGGGTGGGAAAAAATTGGCCATCACCCTGGCCATCAAAAAAGCCCAATACCACCACTTTTTGCTCACCGATGTAGATTGTACCCCGAGCAGCGACCAATGGCTCAAACACATGGCCACACAGTTCACAGCAGAGAAAAACATCGTACTGGGTGTTGCCCCCATCAAAACGGGCAAAGGATTCCTAGCGGCGCTCATACAACACGAAAACCTGCTCACCGCACTGCACTATTTGGGCTTGGCCGCATCCAACAAACCCTACATGGGCGTGGGTAGAAACTTGGCCTATACCCGCAAAGTATACGAAAGCGTGAATGGCTTCAGCAGCCACCACCACTTGCCCGCTGGCGACGACGATCTATTCGTACAAGAAGCCGCCAACAGCAGCAATACCGCCGTTTGCATTAATCCAGACGCCTTTTGTTATAGCGAAGGCCCTACCAATTGGAAAGGCTATTGGAAACAAAAAAACCGACACATGTGGGTTGGAAAATCTTATCAGTCCGGGGTCAAACAATTGCTGTCGATCTATCCCATGGCGCAGTTGTTCTTTTGGATTGGCATCATCCTATGGTTTGCGCTGGGCACACAATGGCTGTGGCCAACCATCGCCATCATCATCAAAATCACCCCTGAATGGATTGTCTTCTACAAAAAAGGCAAACTGTTGCAGATGAGCAAATCCATTCCCATGTACCCCTTGTTCAACTTGTTTGAATCGTTTTGGTATGTGGTCACTGGCATCAACGCATTCTTTACAAAAAAAATTATATGGTAGGACCTGAAATCATTTTCGAATATTTCCCCAACCTCACAGAGGTTCAAAAAAAACAATTCGAACAGCTGGGTCCGCTATATGCCGACCACAATGCGCGGGTGAATGTGATTTCACGAAAAGACATGGACATGTTTTATGTTCATCACGTGTTGCATTCCATGGCGTTGGCCAAAACCTGCGAGTTCATTCCTGGGCAGCATTTCATTGACATTGGCACCGGTGGCGGATTCCCAGGCATCCCACTGGCCATCATGTTCCCCAATGTAGAATTCACACTCGTAGATAGCATCGGAAAGAAAATTGCCGTGGTTCAAGCCGTGATTGAAGCCTTGGGACTCAAAAACGCGACCGCCATTCAAGAGCGCACAGAATCACTCCCCATGAAATTCGATGGTGCCGTGGCCCGTGCCGTTGCACCCGCAATTGAACTGTGGAAATGGATGGAAAACCATTGGAGCGGAAAGCCCCGTTTCTTCCTGCTCAAAGGCGGAGATTTGGCCGAAGAAATCAACGAAGTGATTGAATATTCGCAAAAAACGAAGATCAAGTTGCACGCCATCGGCGATATTTACAACGATCAGCCCTTCTTCGAAACAAAGAAGGTGGTGAAGCTGTTCCACGGACAAATCTGGAAAGACTAGTCTGGGTACAATGTTAAATTAAGCCCCAAAAGTTTTTCGCGCACCCGAATTAAATCGCACCCGAATTAAATCGCTCTCGATAGGCCATTAAGCCCCCAAAAGCGATTTGGCCGATGCCAACGCAGCCGACAAGCCTTCTGCATTTTTTCCACCTGCTGTAGCGAAGAAAGGTTGTCCGCCCCCGCCGCCCTGAATTTCTTTGGCGCATTCGCGGATCATCTGCGACGCATTCCATCCTTTTTCAGCAACCCATTGATCGTCGATATAGATGGCCAACCCGGGCTTCTCGTCTGCCAAATAGGCCAACACAACCACCGGATTGCTCAACTCTTGCTTCAATTGGAAACACAACTGTTTCGCCGCATCTGCACTGGGCAAGTTCAACTGCTCTATCACCATGGGCACGCCGGCAATGGTTTGCACTTTTTGCAACAATCCCGCTTTCAATCCCATCACCTGCTGCAATTCCATCTGCTCCAACTGCTTGCGCATCGATGCGTTTTCTTCCAACACCTTGTTCACCGCAGTAACCACATCCTTGGGATTGCCCAAAGCAATTTTCACCTGCGACAAAGCCTCCAACTCTCCGTTGATGTAATCCAAAGCCGATTGCTGGGTCACCGCTTCAATTCTACGCACACCGGCAGCCACACTCGACTCACCCAAAATCTTGAAGAAGCCAATCTGTGAGGTATTCGCCACATGCGTTCCACCACACAATTCCATCGAATAATCGGCATCGAATTCAATCACACGCACAAACTCCCCGTACTTCTCGCCAAACAAGGCCGTAGCACCCATTTTCTGGGCCTCAGCGATGGGTACGTTGCGATGTTCTTTCAGGGCGATGCCTTCGCGGATCTTTTCATTCACCCTCACTTCTACCTGGGCGATTTCTTCGTCGGTCATCTTTCCGAAATGAGAAAAATCAAAACGCAAAGCGGTCTCATTCACCAAACTACCCTTCTGGGCCACGTGAGAACCCAAAGCCTCTTGCAACGCGCTGTGCATCAAATGCGTAGCACTGTGATTGCTGCTAATGCTATTCCTGCGCTTCACATCCACTTGGGCTGTAAATGCCTGATTCATGTTCTTTGGCTGCTTGTCGCAAACCAACACATGCAATTTGTTCTCCTTTTGTGTATCTAATACACGCACTATCTCGCCATCCTCACCCACCAACTGACCTGAATCGCCCACCTGTCCGCCACTTTCGGCGTAGAAAGGACAAACATCCAAGACCATTTGATACAGATTCTTTCCCTTGGCCACGATCGTTCTATGTCGGCTAATTTCGGTCACAGATTGCGTGGTATCATAGCCACAGAACGATTCTTCGCTATCGGCCATGATGGTATGCCAGTCGCCAGTTTGTTTAACGGCATCGGCCTTGGAGCGATCTTTTTGCGCTTGTAAGGCGGTTTGAAAACCATCCATATCCACCGAACATCCTCGCTCGCGGGCAATCAAATCGGTTAAATCGATCGGAAAACCGAAGGTATCGTAAAGTTCAAAGGCAGTAGCTCCATCCACAATTCCGTTGGGGTGCTGATCGATGAAGGCGCCCAATCGACCCATACCAGTACTCAATGTACGGAAGAATGAATTTTCTTCTTCTTGGATTACGCGCTGCACAAAACTCTCCTGGGCTTTGAGTTCGGGAAAGCTGCTGGCGAAATAATCTGCCAATCCAGGCACCAACTGGTTAAAGAACGATTCTTGGAATCCCAAATAGGAGTATCCATAGCGAACAGCTCTGCGAAGCACTCTACGAACCACATAACCCGCACCGGTATTGGAGGGCAACTGTCCGTCTGCAATACACAAACTCACTGCCCTGAGGTGATCGGCGATCACACGGAAGGCTATGTCTTGCTGTTCATCATCACCATAATTCTTACCACACAATTGTGCGGTATTTTGAATGATGAATTGAAAAATATCGGTATCGTAATTGCTTGATTTGCCTTGAATTCCGCGCACCAATCGCTCAAAACCCATACCGGTATCTACGTGTTGGGCTGGCAAACGATCTAGGCTACCATCTGCTTTGCGGTTGAATTCCATGAACACGAGGTTCCAGATTTCGATCACTTCGGGATGGTCTTGGTTTACCAGGGTTGCGCCATCAACGGCCTCGCGCTGCTCGGCCGAACGCATATCGAAATGAATCTCGGAACAGGGTCCGCACGGACCTGTATCGCCCATTTCCCAGAAATTATCTTTCTTGTTGCCCTTCAAAATCCGCTTGGGATCAATGAACTGGGCCCAACGATCATGCGCTTCTTGATCGAACAGAATATTGGCGGAAGCATCGCCTTCAAAAACCGTCACATACAATTGGTCTTTGGGTAAACCGTATACTTCGGTCATCAATTCCCAAGCCCAGGCAATGGCGTCTTGCTTGAAGAAATCACCAAAACTCCAGTTGCCAAGCATTTCAAACATGGTATGGTGGTAATGGTCGTGACCAACCTCCTCCAAATCGTTGTGTTTTCCGCTCACGCGCAAGCATTTTTGCGAGTTCACAACCCGCTTGTAGGGCGCCTCGGCGTTGCCCAAGAAGTAATCTTTGAACTGATTCATGCCCGCATTGGTAAACATGAGGGTTGGATCGCCTTTGACAACGATGGGTGAACTTTGAACGAAAGTGTGTTGCTTTGATTCAAAAAACGACAAGAATTTCTGTTTGATTTCGTGACTACTGAGCGCCATGGCGCAAAGATAGTGCAGAATGGGTCAAAAATGAGAGGCCGCGCAGTGCGCGGCCTCTCATTTTATCACTCTAAAGTTCACAATACTCAAAGTTCAACGTTTCCGCGAAACCCGGGTATCGTTAAAAACAATTCAGTTGGGTCAATCAACCTACAGCACTCACCTTTGGCGCTGCATTCTTGATCTCTTCGCTGGCACCGTCCTCAAACTTCTTGAAGTTATCATTGAACAAATGCGCCAACTTCTCACACTGCTTGTCGTAAGCTTCTTTGTCGGCCCAAGTATTTCTTGGGTGCAACAACTCTGAAGGCACGCCTTCGCAAGCATTTGGCATCATCATACCAAACACGGGGTGTGCGGTAAATTCACCGGTTAATTTGCCTTCCAATGCTGCGGTAATCATGGCACGGGTGTAAGACAATTTCATGCGACTTCCTACGCCATATCCACCACCGCTCCAGCCGGTATTCACCAACCAAACGTTGATTTCTGGGCTAGCGCTCAACTTTTCACCCAACATTTTGGCATACACCGTTGGATGCAAAGGCAAGAACACCTGACCAAAGCAAGAAGAGAAAGTAGCTTGTGGCTCGGTAACTCCTGCTTCTGTTCCTGCAACTTTAGCGGTATAACCACTGATAAATTGGTACATCGCTTGACCAGGATTCAATTTAGAAATCGGAGGCAACACACCAAACGCATCGGCGGTAAGGAAGAAGATATTTTTTGGCGCATCGCCCACTGAAGGCACAGCGATGTTCTCGATGTAATCGATGGGGTAAGCCACGCGGGTATTCTCCGTCACAGAGATATCGTCGTAATTTACCACGTCTGACCCTTCAAAGAATCTCACGTTTTCTACCAAGGCACCATGCTTGATGGCGTGCCAGATTTGGGGTTCTTTTTCTTCGGTAAGGTTCACGCATTTGGCATAGCAACCGCCTTCGAAGTTAAATACGCCGGTATCAGACCAACCATGCTCATCGTCACCAATCAACTTACGATTTGGATCGGCGCTCAGGGTGGTTTTACCGGTTCCGCTCAAGCCAAAGAACAAAGCAGTATCGCCATTCACGCCGATGTTGGCAGAACAGTGCATGCTCAATACATTGCGCTCATGGGGAAGGATATAATTCAATACAGAGAAAATGCCTTTTTTGATTTCGCCAGTGTAACCAGAACCACCAATCAAGATGATTTTACGACTCACGCTCACCATGGTGAAGTTGTGCTGACGGGTACCATCAACCGCTGGGTCTGCATGGAACGATGGCGATGCCACGATGATCCATTCGGTGGGTTGGGTGGCGATTTCTTCTGCGGAAGGACGTAAGAAAAGGTGCTTGGCGAACAAGTTCTGATAAGCACTTTCGGTAACCACTTGAATGTTCAAACGATTTTTGGGATCGGCGCAAGCGAAGGCATGGCGGACAAAAATTTCTTTGCCTTCCATGTGATTCATCACCTTATTCAATAACGCATCGAATTTGGCTTCTTCAAAGGGCTGATTCACAGCACCCCACCAAGCTGAATCGGCGGTTTGTGCATCATTCACCAAGAACTTGTCCTTTGGACTTCTACCGGTAAATTCACCAGTATCTGCCGCCAAGGCGCCTTGAGATGTGATTCTTCCCTCGTTTCTTTCGAGGGCTTTTGCTACGAGTTCGTCTGTGGTTAGATTTTCGAATACGGTTTGGGCGTGATTTTTAATCGACGCAATGATTTCGATATTATTCATGCTATAAATGAAATAACTTTGGCACTGCAAAGGTACTTATTGTATTTAGGGATACCGCCCACAAACAAGGATTCTTTGTGAATGAACTTACGCACAGTAAAATTCAACCATTTGCCTTATCGAATTAAATACAAACACTTGAAAAACAAAGCATTAAACATTCGTCGTTCCGCGCCTGGTGTAGTTTTGACACTTGTTAAAATGTGCATTATTTTCTACTGTGCGATGCCTTTGAAGGGTCAGTATTTGCAGATAAAACCCAAACAAGAAGTCGCTTTGGTTGGTGGAATGGCCTTGCATTCGGGCATCAACTTACTGATAGAACACAACCACTGGGGTGGCTCTGCGCGCTCTTGGGAGGTACCCGTATTGGATGGATTGGCGCAGTATCGTTTGCAAACCAGCACGGCCAAAATTTCTGATGGCATGGCCCTGGGCACAGCAATGGCTGCGGGGATGCTCACCTTGGCTTTGCCCAAGAATCAACGGAGTGAATATGTTGCCATTGGATTGCAGAACGTATGGATCACGGCCAATCTCACACAAACGGTGAAGGTATTTGCGGCGCGAAACAGGCCATACACGCATGCACCGGGATTTGTATCGAACAATATGGACGATCATTACAGTTTTTTCAGCGGACACAGTTCGATCACAGCCACCGCCGCCACCACTGCGATCATGATGGCTTTGAATCAACCGAACATGCCAGCTTGGGGAAAAACCGCTGCCTACACCGCTGGGGGATTGGCCATCACTACGGCGACGTTGCGAATCGCTGCGGGCAAACATTATCCTTCGGATGTTGTTACTGGTATATTGGTGGGTGTAGGCGTTGCACTCATCAACACAAAACTGCATGAAGCCCTTTGATTTTATCATACCCATCCTTTGCGCAATCCCTTTGATTGGATGCACTCAAGTACCTAACAAATCTCATAAAACAAAAAATCCTACCAACGAAATGACTAACGTAGAACCTCAAAATATCGACTCTTGTGTAATTGCCGGCGGCTGTTTTTGGTGCATGGACGCGGTGTACCGCAGAATGATTGGCATCGTGAATGTTGAATCTGGATATTCGAATGGTGCACTGAAAAACCCTACCTACAAGGAAGTGTGTAGCGGCAGAACCGGTCATGCCGAAGTGGCAAAGATCTATTTCGATAAAACTGCCACCTCCTATTCTCAAATCTTGGAAGTGTTTTGGCGTGTACACAACCCCACCACATTGAACCGACAGGGAAACGACATTGGCACGCAATATCGCAGTGGTATCTATTTCCTGAACGAGGAGCAAGAGCGCATCGCCAAGGCGAGCAAACAAGCTGTTGAAGAAAGTGGACTTTGGGCAGCCGATGGTAAGGTGGTTACGGAAATTCTGCCTTTAGACAACTATTGGCCCGCCGAAGACTACCATCAGGACTATTTCGCCAATAACCCAGAAAACCAGTACTGCGTTTACGTGGTGAGCGAGAAAGTAGAAAAATTCAAGAAAACGTTTGCGGAATTGCTGAAGTCGAAGTAATACGTCAACATCATTTCTGCTGTAACGCGTTCAAATCTATTTGCGAATTGAACCGCTCACATCAACCCTTGGTCTTATAGCCTTTGCCTTCTAGGAACGACTTCACCTTGGCGTGCAAATCGCCCTGAATGATGATGTCGCCATCTTTGGCACTGCCCCCTACCCCACAATGCGATTTTAGGGCTTTTTCAAGCGATTTCATATCGTCTGAACTGCCCACAAACTCTTTGATGACCACACAAGGTTTTCCATTGCGCACTTCCCTCCGAACGTACAATTTCTGCTGGGCTGGAGGCAAAGTTTCCTGCTCCTCCCCGTCGAACTCGTTGTATTGATAATCCGGATTGGTGCTGTAAACCACCCCTGATTTGTTTTTGTTCTTGTTGCTCATAACAATATCGATAAACTCAATGCTTATTTGCGGATGATCACCCCTGCCACAGCCTGGGCCATGGGCATCACCACCATGTCGTTCACATTTACATGCGGCTTCCTCGTCACCACATAACCGATGGCATCTGCGATATCCTCTGCCACCAAATTTTCATATCCTTTGTAAACCGTTTTTGCTCTATCCTCATCGCCATCAAACCGTACAATACTGAATTCCGTTTCAACTGCACCGGGATGAATACCAGTGACTTTCACATCGTGTACCGCCAATTCCAAACGCATGCTTTTGGTGATCGCATCCACCGCAAATTTTGTCCCGCAGTATACATTGCCGTTATCGTAAACTTCCTTACCAGCGATCGACCCAATGTTGATGACATGGCCTTTTCCGCGCGATATCATTCCTGGCGTCACGGTCCTACTCACATATAAAAGGCCTTTGACATTGGTATCGATCATTTGATCCCAATGGTCTGTATCACCCTCATAAAATTTGGAAAGTCCTTTGGCCAAACCCGCATTATTCACCAATACATCAATGGCCTTCCACTCCTCGGGCAAACCATCGTAAAACGACTGCACATCGTTCTTATTGCGGACGTCCAATTCGGCCAAATACACCCTGCAATCCGAAGTTTCAGGATTTTGATTCAAATCTTCCTGCAATTCTATCAGCCGATCCTTCCTTCTAGCAACCGCGATAACGTCATATCCCAATGTGGCCAACTCCTTAGCCGTAGCGTATCCAATGCCGCTGCTAGCACCCGTAATCAATGCAATTTTTCTACTCATGACTAAGGATTCGTATTATTTTGTCCAACAATAATCAAATTCGGTGTAAACAACACCTTCCTGGTGCTTCTGGCGGTTGCAAACAATTGCAATTTCCAAAACAGCTCCATCCAATCATACACAATCCGGCGGATAATTTCTTTGAAAACGCCCTGAACGCGCATGGTGCTTGGAAGTACGTTTACTGAATGGAAACCGCACGAGAGCATAACCTGCTCTGCTGAACTGGCATTCAAGTAATTCTCATGGGTAAAATCTCCCAATGCGAAAGCGCTGGCCACTGGTGCATCCATGTTGGGTGTACGGAAAATGGCCATGCCACCGGGATTCAGTTTTGATTGGATCAATTGCAACAACTCCACCAATTCATCCTTGGTGAAATGCTCAATGATATCCATGCCGGTAATCACATCAAATCCCTGCTGGGCATCGCGCAAAAACTGCATCGCATCGCCTAAAACCACTTCAGAAACGCCCATACCATGAGCCATATCCACTTGTTCTTGACTCAAATCCATCCCCGAAATCTGGGTATACCCAGCCTGTTTCAAGGCCATCAACAAACTACCACTACCACAACCCAAATCGAAGATGCGTGCACTTTTCGACACCCCCACCAACTTGGGCAAAAACTCGCGTTCAAACTGCTTTTTCTCACGCTCAAACAACGATTTGGCATCAGTCAAAGACGCCCTACCACTTTGGTTGGTGTGATAGTTATTGTATAGAATGTCTCTGTATTTCGTGCTCATACCTCACTATTCTTGACCGTTGACTTCAACGGAATATCCACGGCTGCCATGATGCTCACGCAAGTGGCTACCAATTTCTCATCGCCATTGGGAAACACATCAAAAACCTGTCCTTCACAAAAAATCAAATTCTGTCCGGCCTTCACAACCTTTCCGGTAGATCGAATTTTGGGGGCGGTGGAAGGATTGATGTAGGATACTTTCAGGTCAACAGTGACTACGTTTTTGGAAGTCTCTGTGCCATTATAAGCGGCGGTGTAGGCGGCAATCCCAGTGGTTACATCGCAAATTGTCGCTGTAACGCCTCCATGGGTAAACCCGGTATGTTGCATGTGGTGCTCCAACAAATTCAACTCCATCTCTGCCACGTGCTTATCGATGTGTGTGAGCTTCAATCCAATGAATTGAATGAATTGATTTTCCCGCAATCGGGTGTCCATGTATGCCTTTAACTCTTGATTCATGCTATTTGTTATGGTTTCCTGTAAAAATGCAAAATTACTTGATTGGGTTGTAGGTTGACGCTTGTAAAAACGCATTGGACTTATTCACTTGCCAAATTTGCTCCAAACCCGCCTTATTTTTTTCGGCATATGACTGTGCGATGCGCAAGCCAATGAAATTGCCAATCAACGGTGGACAGTCTTCGGGAACGCCGCCGCCGAAGGTTTTGTTGCCAAAGGCGAAATACCTTTTGTAATCATTGAACTTGGTGCTAAAAAGTATTTGTTTATCGAGGTAATGCTTCCAAATTTGACCTTCTTCGCGCATCATCCATTCCCACTCTGCTTTTTCGTAGCCCAACAACTCCCATGGATTTCTTTTTGGAAACAGTTGCAACACACTGTACCACAATTTGCCTTGAAACACCATTTCATCAAGCATAGACGTTCTGTTGTGGGTGGCTTCGAAATGCATTTTCAAATAATTCCAAATCAGCTGCGATGCAATTTGATCGCTGCCGTTGTAACGATTGAAAAAAGGCGGCATATCCAACAGTGCATAGGCTGGAAAGGTGTCGTTCAGAAACATCTCCTCGCTAAAGGCCAAAATGACTTCTGCCTTCTTGCTTTTTGAATTTACCACAGTATCAACA
>Ga0255131_1000285_pt1 | contig 16893 bp, 14 predicted proteins | sample Law_Yuk_RepC_8d_FD_188554 | JGI IMG/M metagenome (GOLD analysis project Ga0255131, IMG submission 188554) | Freshwater microbial communities from St. Lawrence River, New York, United States - Law_Yuk_RepC_8d | ecosystem: Environmental > Aquatic > Freshwater > River | place: USA: New York... | reverse complement strand
AAACGATCTGGATCGTTACGACGATTCTTGCGGGTGATGTAGTTGCGCTCTTTGCACTCAACACATGCCATTGTAATTTTTGGACGAACATCTGCACTTTTGCTTGCCATGGTTGAGCTCCTAGCCTTGTAGTTAAATTAACCAATTAGTTAATTTCGATCTTGGGTGAGGTTACCTGACCCTCACCATTTCCTGAAATTGGTGCTTATTTCTCTCACCTTTTCCAACTTTAAAACTGGTAGCGGAGGCGGGATTTGAACCCACGACACAGCGATTATGAGCCGCTTGCTCTACCAAGCTGAGCTACCCCGCCAAGTTTTTTCAGTATTAAATTGTTGTTCGAGCCCCCTAACGGAATCGAACCGTTGACCTTTTCCTTACCATGGAAACACTCTACCGACTGAGCTAAGGGGGCGAAGTGCTGGCCAAGGATACAACCCACCTTTATTTATTACGAATTGACCTCATAATTACTTTAGATAAGCCTTAGATGCAATCTCAATACGCCTATTTTGATAATTTTGAGAAGCTCCAGTTAAGAGGTGCTCAAATGGATTTCCACTCTTAATTAATTTACGTAAACTCTCACTATCCTCGCCAATAAATAATTTCACTTCCTCGGTATTTACAACCTTTATATCCTTATGAGGTTTAACCCATCGATATGCGATTGTTATCGCTTGGAGCAATGAATAAACCGTTCCGCGCCAGCCTCTACCAAATATATCTTGAAGCTTTAATCTAAATAAGGTCCTTGAAATTTCTGACTCATCCTTAGCAGGTTTTGTAAGCAAATCTTTAAATATGTTAGCCACATCTTCTGCACCACTAACCTCTGGAAGTTTTGCGCAGTTACTTGAAAGATTCTCCCGAATTGATGCTTGCGCTAATTTAACTACTCCATTTTTAATATCTAGAAGGTTTGCCTGATCTACCGTTAAAGCCATTTGATTATCAGCTGCCCAATCAGCTCTTGCTGCTTGATTATCAGTTCCTCGAATATTTGGTATAAAAAGAGTTGGAATTTTTGCTGCTAATTCTTCATGAACACTGTTATAGCCAGCTGCACAAATTGCGGCATCAAATGCGTGCAATACATTGGCCAGCGGGAAGTGTCTAATTATTTTGATATCTAATCCAGCAGGTGCAAGATTTTCACCCGTTGCAGTAACTGGTTCTTTTGTAAGAACAACTTGCAAATTTGGCCAAGCTGTAAGACCTGATAATGCTGCTGTCATTTTGGCATTTAGATCAGCCTCACCGATGCCCAATTGCACCAAGACAGCTGGGCGATCTTTATCTAAACCAAGTAATTCTCGTGCTGATGATCTATCAAGAGTAGTTTTCTTTTGATAAATAGATATTGGGTTTACTAATACTGAATCATTTCGAGTAGATGTTGGACCCTTGTCATAGCTTTGCCCAAAATCGCCTGGGGTGATTATTAAGTCCATCATTTTTGATTGAAGATTAAGTAAATATCGTTGTGGAGTTTTTTGCCAGAAGCCCCTGCGCACCCAAACCAACTTAACATCTGGACGCACGCTCTTTATTCCGATTATTCCTGGATAAGGAACTACTCCATCAAAGCTAACAATTTTTGCATTGGTTTCATCAATTAGTGAAACTATGCGATCCCTTAAATACCTATCCCATTCAAATCTGCCCATCCACTTTCGATCACGACCTGGTACATATTCAAATTTAACTCCAGCGATTTTGGGAACCTCAACTACGCCAGATGCCATAGAGATGATTACTGGATTTGCATAACTCTTCAGTTCAGCAGCAATTGCGCTGGCTCTGGTTAGGTGTCCCATGCCAATACCATTACTTGTCGCTAGAATAATGGTGGGCTTTTCCATGAAAATAGTATAACTACAACAAAGTTAGGCAGACCTAATGAATACCGCACTATTGCTAATAATTGTGGCTCTGCAATCCTTTGCTATTTACTACCTAGTCAGAACTTCAAGAAATTTGGGAAGTAAAGCGACCAGGTACCAAAACCAACTGTTAAGTGAATTAAGACAAATCAAATCAAGTTCTGGTGGGATATTACTTAATCAATTGCTTATCCCATCTGGTTCACAATTTAAGCCAGTCAGTTGGGATCATGTAATCTCATTGACCAGCCATCCAGCTAGGTTTAATACTCTAGCGAAAGCTCTTGAATCATTAATGAATCAAAGGTTAATCCCAAAAAAGATTTATCTAAATATTGCAAGCACTGATATCGATAAATTACCTACTGAGGTGAAGAAGTTTGCTTCGGATGGAAAAATAGAGATTATTTCATGCGATGATTTAGGGCCTGGTAAAAAACTTATTCCAACTTTAAAGCTTGAAAAAACCCTTCCAATTATCGTTGTTGATGATGACTTGTTTTTTGAGGGCGATTTAACGTTGAAGTTAATGATTCAACATCACCTTACTCCAGAGTGCGTTGTGGCTGCCCGAGTTCATAAAGTTAAAATCAAGGAAGGCAATAAGTTAGCGTCCTACGATAAGTGGGAGAAGAACTATTCACATAGTGATGGACCATCATCTGAGCTATTTGCTACCTCAGGGGCTGGAACTCTATATAAGGCAAGTTTTTTCCACCCAGATGTACTAGATGAAAGCACCTATAAAGATTTATCTTTTCATACTGATGATTTATGGTGGTTTGTTCAAAGTAAGCGGATTGGAACATTAACTAAGCGATTGCCAGGACTTAATAATTTAATTTATATTGACGATACTCAAGAAGATGGATTGTGGCGGACTGGTAATCAAGATCGAAATGATCCAAACTTACAATCTTTAATTAAGAAATATTTAATTTAAATTTACCTGGTGGCGGGTGAAGGATTTGAACCTTCGAAGGCAGAGCCGGGGGATTTACAGTCCCCTCCCATTGGCCGCTCGGGCAACCCGCCAAGGATTGTTAAGCGCGACGAAGTCTAAAGCCTGACCAGTTGTTATGCCAAAAGTTCAATTATTTATCGCTATAGCGTGCAATAAATCGAACATGGCCAGGGTTTAACTCAGAGATCGTTCTTGCACCAAGCAGTTTCATCGTTCGAACAATTTGAGTACTTAAAATTTCTAATGTGCGATCAACGCCGGGTTTTCCACCAGCCATCAAGCCATATAAGTAAGCTCTACCGATCCAAGTAAATTTCGCTCCACTTGCAATCGCAGCGACAATATCTGCGCCATGCATAATCCCTGTATCAACATGAACCTCTGCTTTATTGCCAACAGCCTTCACAACTTCAGGTAGTAGGTGAAGTGGAACTGGTGCTCGATCTAATTGCCGTCCACCATGATTTGAAAGAATTATCGCATCTGCTCCAGATTCGATTGACTTGACCGCATCATCAACATTTTGAATTCCTTTAACAACAAGATTACCTTTCCATTGTTGCCTAATCCATTTTAAATCATCGTAGGTAACGGTTGGGTCAAACATTGAATCAAGTAGCTCTGCCACGGTTCCATTCCAAGAATCTAACGATGCAAATTTCAATGGGTCAGTTGTAAGAAAATTGAACCACCAAGCAGGTCTTGGAATAGCATTTAAAATAGTTCTTGATGTTAATGATGGTGGAATTGTCATTCCATTTCTTACATCTCTTAATCTTGCGCCAGCAACAGGTACATCTACTGTTAAAACTAAGGTATCAAAACCAGCAGCTTTCGCGCGATCAACTAAAGCCATACTGCGATCACGATCTTTCCACATATAAAGTTGAAACCAATTTCTGCCAGTTGGAGCAACTCTTGCAACATCTTCGATTGATCTAGTTCCCATTGTCGAAAGCGTGAATGGAATTCCTGCATCTGCCGCAGCGCATGCTCCTGCGTATTCACCCTCTGTTTGCATCATTCTTGTAAAACCTGTTGGTGCGATACCAAATGGCATTAACATCTTCTTGCCAAGCATTTGGGTTGAAATATCTATCTCTTTAACATTCAACAAAACTTTAGGTTGAAATTCAATTTTTTCATATGCTGCGCGGGCTCGAGTTAAGCTTGATTCGGAGTCTGCCCCACCATCTGTGTAATCAAATGGTGCTTTAGGTGTGCGTCTTTGCGCAATTTTTCTTAAATCATAAATTGTTAATGCTCTACTCAATCTACGGGCTCTTGGGCTTAAAATAATTTTTCTAAATCTCAATAATTGGGCAAAATCCCTAGGGCTAGGAACTCGTCGCTTTACCTTTACTCGGCTCACCACTGCCCCAATCGTTCTTTGGAATGAATGAAAACCTAATCCAATTAACTAGTAAAGTATAGGCATGGCTGACAGTAGTTTTGATATCGTCTCAAAAATCGATCAAATGGAGCTAGACAACGCTTTTAATCAATGCGATCGTGAAATAGCCACCCGATTCGACTTTAAAAACACCGAAACAAAAATTGAAAAAACTGCGCTTAAGGTATTACTGGAATCCAGTACTGAAGAAAGGGTCAAAGCTGCACTAGATGTGTTTAAAGATAAACTGATTAAACGCAATGTTTCTCTTAAACATTTAGATGCTAGCGAACCGTCTTTGAGTGGCAAAACTTATCGAATTAATTGTGAGTTTAAAGAGGGAATATCAACAGAGAATGCCAAAAAGATTGCAAAGTTCTTAAAAGAGAGCGGGCCTAAGTCTCTAAAAACTCAAATTCAAGGAGAAGAACTGAGGGTCTCAAGTAAAAGCCGAGATGATTTACAAACTGCTATTGCACAAGTAAAAAGTGAAACTTGGGAGTTTGCCGTTCAGTTTACTAACTTCCGTTGATCAACAATCAAAAGGAAAAATTGAAAACAAATAGGCTTGGAATTACTTATGGTGTCGGAGCTTATGTAATTTGGGGATCTCTTCCAATTTATTGGAGATGGTTAAACCAAGCATCTGCATCTGAAATCCTGGCTAACCGGGGTATCTGGTCACTGGCTGTGTGCCTAATATTTTTGGCATACCAAAAACAAATTAGATCGACATTGAAGTTAATTACAAATATTAAAACCTTTTTTACTCTGGGTTTATCCTCTTTTTTACTAACCCTTAACTGGGGTATTTACATCTGGGCAGTCTCAGTTGATCGAGTTGTGGAGGCATCTTTAGGTTATTACATAACACCTTTAGTGGTCGTGTGTTTTGGAGTACTGGTTTTGAAGGAAAAGCTTCGCTTTACTCAAAAACTATCTTTGTCTTTGGCAGGTATTGGAGTTAGCATTTTGACTATTGCTTTTGGACAGATACCACTGGTTGCTTTTGGTTTAGCACTTAGCTGGGGCTCATACTCACTTATTAAAAAGCGTTTAGATGCTGGATCACTAGAAACACTTTCAGTTGAAATGATATTTGCCTTGATTCCAAGTGCTGCATATATGTTTTACCTTGTAGGTAAAGATCAAGCAGAGTACGGGTCAGATCTCTGGTTTTCATTAATACTTATGACTTCAGGTCTAGTAACAATAATCCCGCTATTAATGTTTAATTCAGCAGCTACTAGTCTTCCACTTACTATCACAGGGTTGCTTGGTTATATCAACCCAACAATTATGTTCTTAGTTGGATTTGTTGTATTTCATGAGCCGCTTACTTTTTCTAAAATTTTTGGATTTGTATTTATCTGGGCAGCTCTAGTTATCTTGGGCTTTGATATGTATAAATCAGGTAGAGCGGTTGACCAAAGCAAAGGTTAAGTTGTTCAACGCATCTTTTGCCGGTCCATCTGGCAAATTGACTAGCAATTGGTTAGCTTCAGAGGCAACATCACTTAAATATTTCTTAACTTGAGTTAGCGCTTTATGACCACGCAACTCAGTTATTACTGCACCTAAATCTTCATCATTAATTGGTTTACTTAACTTGGCGATAAGTTCCTTATCTTTTGAATCATTCTCTGCCATAACAAATAAGGTTACAAGAGTTGGAACGCCTTCTTTCAAGTCAGTACCTGGTGTTTTACCCGACGCTGTTTCATCACTTGCAATATCAAGTAAATCATCAGCAACTTGAAATGCTACGCCAATTTTTTCACCAAATTTTGTCAAAGTTTCTACTACCTCATTTGATGCACCTGACAGCAATGCGCCAAATCTTGCGCTAGTGGCAATCAAGGAGCCAGTCTTATCTGCAACAACTTTCATGTAGTGATCGATTTGGGATAAACCTTCACTTTTACCTTGAGTTTCTTTAATTTGACCGATAACTAATCTTTCAAATGTTTTTGCCTGTAACTTAACTGCTTCAGGGCCAATATCGGCCAACATATCGGAAACTTTTGAGAACAAATAATCGCCAGTCAAAATGGCAACGGCGTTATCCCATTTCTTATTCGCACTAATTACTCCCCGCCTTAGTACCGCATCATCCATTACATCATCATGATACAAAGTAGCTAAATGAGTTAGTTCGCAACATACCGCCGCTTTAATGATGTCATAGTTAGTCGAATCACCAAATTGTGCTGCGATTAAAGTTAGAAGTGGCCTTAAACGTTTACCGCCAGCTTCAACTAAATGTCGAGAGGTTTCTACGACTAATGGATAATCACCTTTAATGTGGGACCGCATAAGCTCTTCCACTTTTTGCATATCTGCAACAAGTGAAGCTTCTAGATTTTTATCTAGATTAGGAATACCTATCTGACTCATTATTTAATGAAGTTTGCAAAATTGTTTGCTGCAGTAAGTAGAAATGATGGCGCAATACCAATAACGATAGATGAAACAGTGGCAACTGAAATTGAAATTTTACTTTTTACTGAAGGAATTATCACTGATACAGAATCGTTAACTGGGTCAGTAAAGAAAATCATGATGATTACGCGAACATAGAAGAAAGCCGCGATCGCACTCGATAAAACTCCTGCTACAACTATTGCAATATTTCCAGATTGATATGCTGCTGAAAAGATTGAAAACTTACCGATAAATCCGGAGGTTAAAGGAATTCCTGCAAAACTTAAAAGTAAAAATGCAAAAATAGAACCAATCAGAGGTGACTTTTTACCTAGACCAATCCAGCGGTTTAGATCTGTAACCTCACCAGTTGAATCTCTGACCAACCCAATAATTCCAAAGGCAGCTAAAGTTGTTAAGCCATACGCAACTAGGTAAAACAGTGATGCAGCCAAACCATCTTTATTTAGCGCAACAACTCCTGAAAGTAGGAAACCTGCGTGAGCAATTGAGGAGTATGCCAACATTCTCTTTACATCTCGTTGGGCAATAGCCACAATCGAACCAACCACCATGGTTAAAATTGCTATTACAGTAATTATTGGTCTCCATAAAGTTTGTGCTTCAGCGAATCCAACATAGAAAATTCTTAAAATTGCTCCAAAGGCTGCAACTTTTGTGCATGCTGCCATAAATGCTGTTATAGGAGTTGGTGCGCCTTGATAAACATCAGGGGTCCATGAATGGAATGGAACTGCACTAATTTTGAACAATAAACCAACTGATACAAAGACTATTCCAATCAATAGCAGAACATCATTAGCACTTCCTGCGGCTGCGCTGATTCCTCTTATTGAGATTGTTCCTGCATAACCGTATAAAAATGCTGCTCCGAATAAAAAGAATGCGGATGCATATGCACCTAATAAGAAGTATTTAAGAGCAGCCTCCTGTGAGAGCAAGCGCTTGCGGCGGCTTAACCCAGCCAATAAATAAAGAGGAAGGGAGAAAACCTCAAGGGCAACAAACAACGTGATCAAATCGGTTGCAACTGGAAATAGCATCATTCCAGCAACTGCAAATAAAAATAGCGGGAAAATCTCCGTTTGTTGATTTTTTTGTTGCAGAGCAATTGCTTCTTCATTTGAGCCAGGAACTGCTGAAGCTTGTGCTACGAAGTTATCTTGATCTGCGATTAAAAATACGGCAATTAGAGCAAGTAGAACAACAGTTGCTTGTAGGAAAATTCCTGCTTTATCAATGGTTACCGAATCAACTGCTGCTGTAGTAGATGAAATATCTCTAATTCGCCATAGTTGTTGAAGAGAAAGTAGTAAAACTCCGACACTGATTGTGAATTGAACTGCAGCGCGATGGGTCTTACCCATAAATGCTTCTACTAGTACCCCAAGTACGGCACCAGCAAAGACAATAAGCATGGGAGATAAAACTAAATAGCCAAGGGATGGGGCAACTAACATTATTTGTTCACCTCCGCAATTGGATCTGAATAGCCAGCATCTACAACAACTTTAGCTGAGGTTGGATTAATTAAATCTAGTACTGGTTTTGGATAAAAACCCATTACAACAATAATCGCGATTACGGGTGCGATAGAGATTTTCTCTCGAAGATTTAAATCCTTCATATTTTCATTTCCCTCAGTTATAGGTCCATGAAGAGTTTTTTGAATAGGAATTAAAATATATAAAGCAGCTAGAACAATGCCTAGCGTGCCAATTATTGCTGCGACTGGATAACGAGTATAGGTTCCAACTAAAACCAAGAATTCACTGACGAAACTTGAAAGTCCTGGAAGAGCCAACCCTGACATACCCGCAATAAAGAAAGACCAAGCCATAACCGGTGTAACTCTTTGCAAACCGCCAAAGTCTGAAATCGTTGAGGAGTTTCTTCTACTCATCATCCACCCTGCAACTAGGAATAGAGCTGCTGTAGAGAATCCGTGATTTACCATATATAAATTGGCGCCAGACATTCCTTGCGAGGTCATTGCGAAAATACCCATGGTGATAAATCCAAAGTGAGATATAGAGGTAAATGCAATTAATCCCTTAATGTCTTTCTGCCCAATCGCCATAAAGGCGCCATAGATAATTGAAATTACAGATAAAGTAATAATTAAAGGTGTGAAAGTTTTGCTGGCATCTGGAAATAAAGCTAAACAGAATCTAATCATTCCGTAAGTTCCAACTTTGTCTAGAACTCCAAGTAACAAGACTGAAGTTCCTGGCGTTGCAGATTTTGCAGCATCAGGTAGCCAGGTATGGAATGGCCACAATGGAGCTTTAATTGCAAAGGCGATAAAGAATCCAAGAAATAGGAAATTCTCGGTTTGATTATCGATCTCTAAAGTTGCCAACTGTGTTAAATCAAAGGTTGCACCAATTTGATTACCAGCAATTACATATAAACCAATAACAGAGGCAAGCATTAATAACCCGCCAAACAAGCTGTACAGCAAGAATTTAACTGCAGCTGCTGATCTATTTCCTGTTCCGTAACCACCAATTAAGAAATAAACTGGAATAAGCATTGCTTCAAAGAAGACGTAAAATAAGAAAAGGTCAGAGGCTGCAAATACGCCAACCATCATCGTTTCTAAAATTAAAATCAGCACGTAAAAAGTTTTAACGCTCCATCTGCCACCCTCTGACTCGTTCCAGGTTGCAAGAATGACAATTGGCACCAAAATAGTTGAAAGTAGAATTAAAACTAGTGATATGCCATCTATACCAAGTGCAAAATTAATATTAAATGTAGGGATCCAAGAATAGCTTTGAGCATATTGGAAACTTGTAATCGACTTATCAAAACCAACCGCTAAAAATATTGCAGCTATTGCAACAAGTGAAGTAACTAGTAAGGCAAACTTCTTAACTAATTCAGAATCTTTGGTAGGAATCAAATAGATTAAAGCAGCACCGACAAGTGGCAGAGCACCAACAAGAGTTAACAAGTTCATGCAGTAACCATCCAAATTGTTGTTATCAATGCCAATGCACCAATAACCATAAGTAATGCATAGCTTCTAACATATCCATTTTGCAAAGTTCTTAGTTGATTTCCCGCTGTAACGGATACTTTTCCAACAGATCTAACTAACCCATCAATAACAAGATAATCAATATTAAGTAAATTGCGAACCAAAACTTGACCAGGACGCATCAATGTTGCTTCGTTGAAATCATCTTGATAAAGATCTCGTCGAGCAGCTTTCGTCAGAACTGAAACCTTTTCTGGTGCATGATCGGCTTGAACTCCACGATACTTGAGTATTGCAACTGTTACGCCAATTGCTACAACTCCTAAAGTCATAAGCGAAACAACGATTGGCGGCAACAACTCTTCATGATGTTCTTTAAGCGGATTAACCACAGGTTCTAACCAGTGAACTAATGCTTCACCTCGAGATAATATGTAACCGGAAGCTATCGAGCCGACAGATAAAAGTGCAATTGGAATCAACATTAAAGCTGGGCTCTCATGAGGCTCATCTTTATGGCCCCATCTTTCATTTCCAAAGAAAGTTAAAATTACAACTCTTGTCATGTAGAAGGCTGTGATCATCGCGCCAAGTAATGTTGCTAAACCTAGTGCTAAACCTTTCATTCCACCCTCATTGAAAGCAGTTTCAATGATTTTATCTTTTGAATAAAATCCAGCAAATGGCGGTACGCCAATTATCGCTAAATAACCAAATCCAAATGTAATCGCTGTAATTGGCATAAATTTCCCAATGCCACCGTATTTGCGCATATTGACTTCATCTTTCATGCCGTGCATAACTGAACCGGCGCCAAGGAACATGCTGGCCTTAAAGAATCCATGAGTTAGTAAGTGCATAATTGCAAATGCATAACCAATTGGACCTAAGCCGGTAGCTAAAATCATGTAGCCGATTTGAGACATTGTTGAGGCAGCTAATGCTTTTTTAATATCATCTTTTGCAGTTCCAATAATTGCACCAAATAGCAAGGTGATTCCACCGATGATTAAAACCATTAATTGAGCAATTGGCGCTTCATCAAATACAAAGTTTGATCGGGTAATTAAATAGACTCCTGCAGTCACCATTGTCGCTGCGTGGATAAGGGCAGATACCGGTGTTGGGCCAGCCATCGCATCGCCAAGCCATGACTGCAAAGGAAATTGTGCTGACTTTCCACATGCTGCCAACAAAAGCATTAAACCTATTGCTGTTAACTGCGTTGATGATGCTTGATCAACATTTTCCTTCATGCCAGCAAATGAAACATCACCAAAAGTTGCAAAGGCAATCATGATTGCTAGGGATAGGCCAACATCTCCAACTCGATTAGCAACAAAAGCTTTCTTGGCAGCGGTTGCATAAGCTGGTTTTTGATTCCAGAAACCAATCAATAAATAAGATGCTAAACCAACACCCTCCCACCCGACGTATAGGTTTAAGTAAGAATCACCTAAAACTAAAAGAAGCATTGAAGCAATAAAAAGGTTTAAGTAAGCAAAAAATCGACGTCGATCTAGATCGTGAGACATATAGGCGATTGAATAGACATGGATCAAGGTTCCAACGCCGGTAATGAGTAAAACAAAGCAAATTGAAAGTTGATCAAGAAGTAGGGAGGCATCTACATTAAATGAGCCAACTGAAATCCAGGTAAATAATTTTTGAGTTACAGCCCTGCTCTCTTCAGGCCGGCTTTGCATTGCAAAAAATTCGACTAATCCAATTGTGAAAGTTGAGGCAGAAACTATGGTTCCCATCACGTGGCCCCAAGAGTTTGCGCGCTTTCCTGCAAGCAAAAGAATTGCAGAACTAAACAGCGGTAATGCTATGAGCCAAAGTAAATTTTCGGATGTTTGCATAATTATCTCTTCAACAAACTTGCATCATCAACAGATGCAGTACGCCTTGAACGATAGATCGTCACAATTATTGCAAGTCCAACAACTACCTCACAGGCTGCAACCACCATTGTAAAGAATGCAATTACTTGCCCTTCAAGATTGCTGTTGATTCTTGCAAATGTAACAAATGCAAGATTTGCTGCATTTAGCATTAACTCAATACACATAAAAACAACAATTGAATTTCTTCTTACTACAACACCTATCGCACCAATAGTAAATAAAATTGCGGAAAGATAGAGGTAGTTTGCGATTGCCATTACTTCTCCTCTTCCTCGTCTGGCTTCATTTGGAAAGTAGCACTTTCGATCATGTCACCACGTGCTTGCAAAACTTTGGAAATTGAAGTTGGTGCAGCTTGGCCTGTTGGCAAAAGCGCAGGTACATCAACAGCATTATGCAACGCATAAACACCTGCTCCTGGTAAGCCTGCAGCATCCTTTAAATTATCTTTTCTAAATCGAGCAATTGAGAGATCCCTTTGTGCAAATGAAGATCTTGTTTTTTGGCTATGGCCTAATACCATCGCACCGATTGCTGCTGTAATAAGTAATGCAGAAACGACTTCAAATGCAAAGACATATCTTGTGAAAAGTTGTTCAGCAATTCCAAATGCATTTCCCTCTGAATTAGCAGCGGCTAAACCAGTGACTGGGCGACCAAATGTTGCCCGGCCAATTAATGTGACCAGTAATCCACCAAACCCAATTGCCGCAACTATAGATATTGGCCTAAGTCCTGGAATGTTTTCCTCTAAAGAATCAGAGGTATCTACGCCAACTAACATTAAAATAAATAGGAATAGCATCATTACCGCACCTGTATAAACAACGATCTGCACAATTCCTAAGAACAATGCATCTTGGGCTATGTAAAAAATTGCAAGAGAAACCATTACCCATGCAAGCAATAAAGCTGAGTGAACAGCCTTCTTGACTAAAAGCATTCCAAGCGCTGCAAGAACTGAAAGGGGAGCTAGAAAATAGAATAAATAAGATTCAGGTGCAGCTGTTGTTCCAACATCAAGTGCAAAATTAATCATTCTTTGCCACTCCCTGTGATGGGTGTGATCCAGTTACTTCGCCACGATAATAATTTCCATCATCTGTGTTTGGATACATTGGGTGCGGAGGTGGAACCATGCCAGCACGAAGTGGACCTAATAGGTCATCTTTTTCAAATATTAATTTTCCGCGCGTGCTATCTGCCAACTCGTATTCATTTGTCATAGTCAGCGCGCGTGTTGGGCAAGCTTCAATACAAAGCCCACAGAAAATACAACGCAAATAATTAATTTGGTAAACCTTGCCGTACCTTTCTCCAGGAGAGAATTGTTCGCCCTCTTTGTTGTCAGCACCCTCAACATAAATTGCATCAGCAGGACATGCCCAGGCGCATAATTCGCAACCAATACATTTCTCTAGCCCATCTGGATGCCTATTTAATTGGTGTCTGCCATGGAATCTTTCTGCAGTTGGCTCTTTAACCTCAGGATATTGAACGGTATTAACCTTCTTAAACATTGTCCTAAAAGTTACCCAAAAGCCAAGCAGCTGCTTACCAAAGCTTGCGCTTTCGTGATTGGTGATCGGAGCTTTTGCTTGGTCAGATTTTGCTAACCCAAACTCTTCATTGCGTGGCATTAATTCGTCAGCCATTTATTTGCTCCGCTCTGGTATTTGGAATAACGGGAACTGGGAAAGATGGTTCTGTGTTATTTGTAATCTTAGAAGCTTCTTCTTTTTTAATTTTCTGTCGATCAAACAGCATTGTTCCACTTATATATAGCAAGGCAACAGCAAATATAAATGCGAAAATCAATGTCCTTGGTGCGTTCTGTTGAGACATGATTCTCAGGGTTGAGACAACCATGATCCAAACTAATGAGAATGGGATCAATACTTTCCAGCCAAATTTCATGAATTGGTCATAACGTAGGCGAGGTAGCGTTCCGCGTAACCAAACAAAGACAAAGAAAAATCCTAGAACTTTGATAAAGAACCAGAATAGTGTGAACCAGCCACCAAGCCACTGTTCAGTAAATCCAAGTCCTGGGAATGCACGGTAACCACCCAAGAATAAGGTTGTTGCTAAGGCAGAAACTGCAATGATATTTACGTATTCGGATAGGAAAAATAGTGCGAATTTTAGAGATGAGTATTCGGTATGGAATCCACCAACTAATTCACCTTCAGCTTCAGCTAAATCAAACGGAGCTCGGTTAGTTTCACCAACCATAGATATTGTGTAAATAATGAAAGATGGAAAGAGAACCACTGCATACCACCACTGATCTTGTGCAGCAACGATCTCTGAAGTGGACATTGACCCTGCATAAATAAACACAGCTACTAGTGATAAGCCCATTGCTACTTCGTAAGAAATAACCTGTGCTGAAGAACGAAGTCCTCCTAGTAGTGGGTAAGTAGAACCTGATGACCAACCGGCAAGAACAATTCCGTAAACTCCTACTGAAGCAATTGCTAGTACATACAAAACTCCAACCGACAGATCAGTTAATTGCATAGCTGTTTGCTGTCCAAAAAAATTCACTGGGCCCGTCAAAGGAATTACCGCAAAAGCCATAAAGCAAGCGGTGGTACTTATGATTGGCGCAATCACAAAAACAATTCGATCTGCGGCTTTAGGAATTAAATCTTCCTTAAGAGCTAATTTCACGCCATCAACTAGTGCCTGCAATAAACCAAACTTACCAACTCGGTTTGGGCCGCTTCGCTGTTGCATTCTGGCAACAATTCGACGCTCTCCCCAAACTGACATAATCGTTAGAAATACACAGGCAGCAAAAATAATTAAGCCTTTGAGTGCGATCACCCAGCCTGGATCCTGGCTAATTAATTCTGCATTTGTCATGCTTTTGCCACCTTAACAATTGAGTTTCCAACTACGCCTAAATTCCTTATCAACTGGCTATTTACTGAGTTACGAGGAAGCCAAACTGAAGAATCTTCAATATCCTCAACCAGACAAGGCAATGTAACTGCGCCATAGTTATTTGAAACTCTTACTAGTTCTTTATCTTTAACGCCTAATGAATTAGCACGGTTCTTACTTATTACTACAACTGAATCCCGTGCAGTACCGGCTAAATTCTCTTCGCCATCTTGTAGCGAACCCTTATCTAGAAGATTTCTCCAAGAAGTTAGGATCGCTTCATCATTTCCAGCTGAGGTTTTAGATTTTTCAGCCAAAAAATTCATGGTCGGCTTATTGCCATCCCAATTACCTAATGAAATTAATTCACTTTGAGCTGATTTAACTGTTGGTAAATTGATTGGCTTACCAATTTCATCAGCCAACATTGAAAGAATTCTGACATCGCTTCGATTTAGAGATTGCTCAACTGCAGCATCAAACTTTCGAACTTTGCCTTGCCAATCCATAAATGAGCCACTCTTCTCTACAACAGCTGCAACCGGAAGCACTACAGATGCAATTTCTGTAATGTCACTTTGACGGATCTCAAGAGAAACAATAAATTTCTTTGCAAGCTTTACTTTTGCATCTGATGAAATATCCATTGGGTCAACTCCACCAATTAAGATCGCTTGTAAATCTGAATTAATTATTTCTTCTGTACTCATACCAGCAGTTGTAGGCACTGAATCAACTGACCAAGCAGCTGAAATATCTACTCTTGCTGAAGCATCTTCAATTGGTCGAGCACCAGGTAATAGGTTTGGCAAAGCGCCGGCAGCAATCGCACCACGCTCGCCTGCTCGACGAGGAACCCAACCTAATTTTGCTCCGCTTTCCTTAACCAGTTTTGCAACTGCTGATAATGCTCCTTGTGTTTCAGCAGCACGCTCTCCTACCAAAACAACAGACTTACCTGTTAAACCTGAGATTGAGTTAATTGCAGAAACCTCACTACCGGCTGCTGTCTTAATTAAGTTTGCTTTGAGTTTTTGAGTTCCGCGGCTTGCTAACGCTGCAATGGTGGTTACCTTTATTGATCTCTTATGCACTTGCTTGTAAATTCTTAAGAAAACTATTGGAGACTCATCCTCTGGTTCAAAATTGATTAGCACCACATGATCTGCATTATCAATATCTTTATAGGTTGCACTTGTTGGAACTGATGCTAGAAAATCTAATTCTTCTTTTGAGCTAACTCTGGATCTGAAGTCAATATTGTTGGTTGCAAGTGTTACTCGAGCAAATTTGCTATACCCATAAGCATCTTCAACTGTTGCTCTTCCACCAACTAAAACTCCAGCTCTTGAATCTTTTAATCCCTTTGCTGCCGCTGCTAAAGCCTCTGGCCATGATGCTTCTTGTAATTGACCATTAGCATCGCGAACTAGAGGCGTAGTAATTCTATTTTTTGCCACCTCATATTTAAATGCCCAGCGACCCTTATCGCAGTTCCACTCTTCATTAACCGTTGAATCTTCGCCAGCAAGACGGCGTAATGTTTTTCCTCTTCGTACATCAGTGCGCATTGCACAACCTGATGCACAATGTTCACAAGCAGAATCAGTTGATACTAAATCAAACGGCCTTGCTCTAAATCGATATGAGGTTCCAGTTAGTGCTCCTACTGGACAGATTTGAACAGTATTTCCGGAGTAATAAGAATCAAATGGTTCATCCTCGTAAATACCAACTTGTTGCAAAGCGCCACGTTCGTTTAATGTAATAAATGGATCTCCAGCAATTTGTTCAGAAAATCTAGTACAGCGTGCACAAAGAACACATCTCTCACGATCTAGTAAAACCTGTGAAGAGATTGGAACTGGCTTTTCAAAAGTTCGCTTTACGCCTTCAAATCTTGATTCACTTCTACCGTTAGACATCGCTTGGTTCTGAAGTGGGCATTCACCGCCTTTATCGCAAACAGGACAATCAAGCGGGTGGTTGATTAACAACAACTCCATGATTCCCTTTTGAGCCTTATCTGCAACTTCAGATGTCAGTTGTGTTTTAACAATCATTCCAGTTTCAACTGGGATAGTGCATGAAGCTTGTGGTTTTGGAAAAGCTCTTCCGTTAATTTCAATATCTACTAAACATTGGCGACAAGCACCAGCTGGTGCAAGAAGTGGGTGATCACAAAATCTAGGAATTTGAATTCCTAATTTTTCAGCAGCACGAATAACTAGAGTTCCTTTTGGAACAGTTACTTCAAATCCATCAATTACGCAGGTGATCATTTCAACTGCTTGCTCGGTGTTAATCTCTTGAATACTCATTTAACACCTGCTGTCTCAAACAAAGTTGCAGCTAAAGGATCAAATGGGCATCGACCAGCTGCTAGGTGATCTAAATACTCTTGACGGAAATACTTC
>Ga0255131_1000271_pt1 | contig 17323 bp, 18 predicted proteins | sample Law_Yuk_RepC_8d_FD_188554 | JGI IMG/M metagenome (GOLD analysis project Ga0255131, IMG submission 188554) | Freshwater microbial communities from St. Lawrence River, New York, United States - Law_Yuk_RepC_8d | ecosystem: Environmental > Aquatic > Freshwater > River | place: USA: New York... | reverse complement strand
GCCTCCATGGGGCGCGCTTCATTCACAACCACATTGCGTCCGCCCAAGGGCTGGCCATTCATGCCGTTGATGGCGGCTTGGGCCTCATCGTCGCTGCCCATTTCCACAAAGCCGAAGCCTTTGGAGCGGCCCGTGTCACGTTCCATCATGACTTTGGCGCTGGTCACAGCACCGAATTCACCGAAGGCTTGTTCCAGGTCGCTGTCACGCACCGAATAAGGCAGGTTGCCGACGTAAAGTTTGTTGCCCATGAAAGGGACTCCTCGAAACACAATAAAAAAGCGATGGGGCTTCGACAACGCATTCGACATACCTGAAAACATCGGAAGGAAAGCGAAACTGATGGGGCACCGCAGACATGACTTCTTGGCAGGACGCGTCAAAGTCAATCAATTATGAGCAACAAAACCATGGAAAAGGCAATGGGGAAACCCCCGCATACCCCATTAAAGCGGGGCATGCACCCGTTTTTTGTTGTTTTACCAACTCACCTCGCGGTCAGGGGTGGCGCTGATTTTGTGGATGCTCAAATCGGCCCCGTCGTACTCTTCTTCTTGGCTGAGTTTCAATCCCATGGTGATCTTCAGGATGCCATAAATCACCACGCCACCCAGCAAGGCCCAAGCCACGCCCAAAGCCGTCCCCATCAACTGGGCCACCAGGTTGACGCCCCCCAAACCGCCCAAGGTGGTGCTGCCAAAAATGCCTGCCGCCAGACCACCCCATGCACCACAAATGCCGTGCAAAGGCCAAACACCCAGCACATCATCGATTTTCCATTTGTTCTGGGTCAGGGTGAACATGACCACGAACAAGCCACCCGCCACAGCACCCACCACCAGTGCACCAAGTGGGTGCATCAGGTCAGAACCGGCGCAGACCGCCACCAGGCCCGCCAGAGGGCCGTTGTGGACAAAACCCGGGTCATTTTTGCCCAGAACCAAGGCCGCCAGGGTTCCGCCAACCATGGCCATCAGCGAATTGACGGCCACCAAACCGGACATTTTGTCCAGGGTCTGCGCGCTCATCACGTTGAAACCGAACCAGCCCACAATCAAAATCCATGAACCCAGGGCCAGAAACGGGATGCTGGACGGGGGGTGTGCAGAGACCACCCCATCCTTGCGGTAACGGTTGTAACGGGCCCCCAACAAAACCACGGCAGGCAAGGCGATCCAGCCGCCCATGGCGTGCACCACGACGGAGCCCGCAAAATCATGGAACTCATCGCCCGTGACCGCCTTGATCCAGGCTTGCACGCCAAAGTGCTGGTTCCATGCGATGCCTTCAAAGAAGGGGTAGACAAAACCAACGATCACGGCCGTGGCGATGAGCTGTGGCCAGAATTTGGCCCGCTCGGCAATGCCGCCGGAAATGATGGCGGGAATGGCCGCCGCAAAGGTCAAGAGAAAGAAGAACTTGACCAGGTCGTAGCCATTCTTGGCCGCCAATTGCTCGGCACCCACCAAAAAGGTGGTGCCGTAAGCCACGCTGTAACCGACCAGAAAATAAACCACCGTCGAGACCGAAAAGTCCACGAGGATTTTCACCAGTGCATTGACCTGGCTCTTTTTGCGGACGGTGCCCAGCTCCAGAAAGGCGAACCCGGCGTGCATGGCCAACACCATGATGCCGCCCAACAAAATAAATAGCGCATCCGCGCCCTGTTTCAGTGCTTCCACGATCGTCCCTTTGAGGATTTTTGCCTTAATTTGGTGCATTCCAGGCGCATCAACGCCTGGCGCACCAATTCGTAGCAAGAAACGCACCCAAAATGAATCGCGCCGGCCCAGCCCATGGCCACCGCTCCATTAAGATCGGTTCATCTGTTGGCGCTGACAGGACAAACCCCGGAACTTCATGGAAGCCTTCCTCATCTCTACCGGCATCGTGGCCTTGGCCGAAATGGGCGACAAAACCCAACTGTTGTCCTTGGTGCTGGCCGCCCGTTTTCGCCAACCCTGGCCCATCGTGCTGGGGATCCTGGTGGCCACGCTGGCCAACCACGGCCTGGCTGGCGCGCTGGGCAGTTGGATCACCACCGTCATGGGGCCCGACATGCTGCGCTGGGTGCTGGGTGCGTCCTTCATCGCCATGGCGCTGTGGATGCTGATCCCGGACAAGCTGGACGACGAAGAAGGCGACAGCGCCCCGCGCATGGGCGTGTTCCTGACCACCGTGGTGGCCTTCTTTCTGGCCGAGATGGGCGACAAAACCCAGATCGCCACCGTCATGCTGGCCGCGCAATACCAGGCCTGGTTCGCCGTGGTGGCGGGCACCACGCTGGGCATGATGCTGGCCAATGCCCCGGTGGTCTGGCTGGGCGATGCCATCACCCAGCGGGTGCCTTTGCGTCTGGTGCACCTGATTTCGGCCGGCATCTTTGCGGTGCTGGGTGTGATGGCCTTGTCGGGCTGGGGCTCTTGAGGCCACAGCGGCGTTCGCCACACCCTTCGCCCATGGGGTGGGCTCCTACATGGTCAAGGCACACCATCGCCCACGGGGTGGGCTCCTACACGCTACAAACACCTTCGCCCACGGGGTGGGCTTCTACACGTTCAAGGCACACCATCGCCCACGGGGTGGGCTCCTACACGGTACAAGCACCTTCGCCCTGGGGGTGGGCGCCGGCGGGGTGCGTGGCAGGTTCTTGTAGGAGCCCACCCCGTGGGCGATTGGTTTTCAAGGCCCTTGTGGGCGCTTGTAAATGACGTGGTAAATGCCGGCCACCCCAACCGCGCCACCCAGAACATTGCCCAGGATCACGGGCAGCAAATTGCCCAGCATGCCGCGCCATGTGATGGCGGTATCGCCCGCCAGGCCCCCGTGTTGCAGCAGCATGGCCAACGGCATCAGGTACATGTTGGCAATGCTGTGCTCAAAGCCCGCTGCGACAAAGGCCATCAAGGGCAACACCACGGCCACCGCTTTGTCGGTCACACTGCGCCCGGCCATGGCCATCCACACCGCCATGCACACCAGCACATTGCACAGCACGCCGCGCAACAAGGCGGTGACAAAGGGCAGCGCCTGTTTGGCCACGGCGATCTGCACCACCTGGTGCCCGATGGCACCGGCATTCAGACCGGCATGCCCGCTCCCATACACCAGCAGCGCCAGACCGGCGGCGCCGACAAAATTGGCCAGGCACACGATGCCCCAGTTGCGCAGCACCTGCGCGGTGCTGACCCGCCCATCGGCCCAGGCCATCACGATCAGGTGGTTGCCGGTGAACAGCTCGGCCCCGGCCACCACCACCATGAACAGGCCCACCGAGAACACCAGGCCCCCCAGCACCGAACTGGCCGCAAAGCCCAGCGTGGCATCGGACTTGACCAGCACAAACAGCATGGCCCCCATGCCAATGAAGGCGCCAGCCAGCACGCCCAGCAACGCCAGCGGCAAAGCCCCCATGCGGGCCTTGGCCTGGCCCACCGACTCGATGCGGCGGGCGATTTCGACAGGGCTGTAGGCGTCAAAGCCATCCAGGTCGGGCATGCACACTCCTGAAAAGGGTCCCATCCGTTCGACATATACTTGCCCCATGCGCCGATTTGAACCCGATTGCGGGCGCCGGAACCCCGATGGTCCCGAAATTCAGCTAAATGGCGTGTGTTTCAACTCACTGAAGCCCGGCCCAGCTGACAGCGAAGCCGGGTTTTGTTTTTTGACACCTGAACACTTTCGATGCTGATCGCCGAGTCCAAGAGCATGCTGTTTGAAGCCCCTTTGCCTTTGCAAAGCGGTGCGACCATCCGCGGCTATTCGCTGAGCTATGAAACCTACGGGACGCTCAACGCCGACAAATCCAATGCCGTGCTGGTCTGCCATGCCCTCAACGCCTCGCACCATGTGGCAGGGGTGTACGCCGACCAGCCCAAAAACCTGGGCTGGTGGGACAACATGATCGGCCCCGGCAAATCGTTGGACACCGACCAGTTCTTTGTGATCGGGGTGAACAACCTGGGTTCCTGCTTTGGCTCGACGGGCCCCATGCACATGAACCCCGACACCGGCCGGGTGTATGGCGCAGACTTCCCGGTGGTCACGGTGGAAGACTGGGTCAATGCCCAGGCCCGTTTGCTCGACGCTTTGGGCATTGTGCAACTGGCCGCCGTCATGGGCGGCAGCCTGGGCGGCATGCAGGCGCTGAGTTGGACACTGCAATACCCCGAGCGGGTGAAGCACGCGGTGGTGGTGGCCAGCGCCCCCAACCTGAATGCCGAAAACATCGCCTTCAATGAAGTGGCCCGCCGCGCCATCGTGACCGACCCGGACTTCCACAACGGTCACTTTTACGCGCAAGGCGTGGTGCCCAAACGCGGCCTGCGCATCGCCCGCATGATCGGCCACATCACGTACCTGAGCGACGATGTGATGAACGAAAAATTTGGCCGCGAGCTGCGCGAGGCCGTCACGCACAATGCCACCGGCTACAAATACTCCACCCAGGAGGTGGAGTTCCAGATCGAAAGCTACCTGCGCTACCAGGGCGACAAGTTCAGCGAGTACTTTGACGCCAACACCTATTTGCTGATCACCCGCGCGCTCGATTACTTTGACCCGGCGCGCGCTTTTGGCGGCGATCTGTCGCAGGCTTTTGCCCGCGCCAGCTGCAAGTTTTTGCTGGTCAGCTTCAGCACCGACTGGCGCTTCTCGCCCGCCCGCAGCCGAGAAATGGTCAAAGCCCTGCTGGACAACCACTGCGACGTGAGCTACGCCGAGATCGACGCACCGCACGGGCATGACGCCTTTTTGCTGGACGATGCGCGTTACATGAAGGTGGTGCGCTCTTACTTTGACAACATGGCGATGTCCTTGAACGCAGGAGGTGCCGCATGAGCGACCCCCTGACCATGCAGGCCATTTCACGCCTGGTGCCACCAGGCGCGCGGGTGCTCGACCTGGGCTGTGGCGATGGCGCTTTGCTGGCCCATCTGCAACAGCACAAGGGCTGCACCGGCTATGGTGTGGAGCTGGATGACGCCAATGTGCACGCCTGCGTGCAGCGCGGCGTGAATGTGCTGCAGCTGAACCTGGACGAAGGCCTGAGCCTGTTTGCCGACCAATCGTTTGACGTGGTGCTGCAAATCGACACGCTGCAACACCTGCGCAACGCCGAGACCATGCTGCAAGAGACGGTGCGGGTGGGCCGTGTGGGCATCGTGGCTTTCCCTAACTTTGCACACTGGTTCAACCGCCTGAGTGTGCTGCAAGGCCGCATGCCGGTGACCCGGCGCCTGCCCTACCAGTGGTACGACACCCCCAACATCCGCGTGGGCACCTTCGCCGACTTTGGCGACCTGGCCCGCAAGAACCGTTTGCGCATCATGGACGCCTTTGGCCTGCACCAGGGCCAGGAAGTGCGCATGTGGCCCAACCTGATGGCGGGCACAGCGGTTTACAAATTGCAACGCAGCTGAGCCATGGCCACTGCGCCAGGCAACCCGGGCCCGACCGCTCACGGCAACTGGCTGATTGCCATCGTGCTGGCACAAATTTCGTTGGGTCTGCTGGCCATGACCTTGTGCCTGCCCTCCATGCAGGAGTGGGGCGCGATCTTTGACACGTCGCAGGCGGATGTGCAGCTGACCTTCAGCGGCTATGTGGTCGCCTATGGGGCCTTGCAGCTGGTGTATGGCCCCCTGTCCGACCGGCACGGACGCAAGCCGATTTTGATGCTGGGGCTGGTGGTGGCGGGTCTGGCCTCGGTCATGGCGGCGCTGGCCACCGACATCGCCACCCTCACCGCGGCCCGCGTGCTGCAAGGCGCGGGCAGCGCGGCCAGCATGGTGGTGGGCCGCTCCATGGTGCAAGACCTGTTTACCGGACCGCAGCGCACCCGCGTCATGGCCTACATCGGCATGGCGCTGGGCTTGTGCCCGCCGCTGGCCACACTGATCGGCGGGCAGATCCATGTGCGCTTGGGCTGGCAAAGCAACTTTGTGTTGCTGGCGGTGTTGGCCGCGCTGCTTTGGGTGGCGGCCTGGCGGGGCTTGCCCAGCGCAAGCCCATCGGCGCCCCCTGCGGGCCACTGGCTGAGGGCCATGCTCAGCGCCTATGTCCGATTGCTGCGTGAGCCGCGCTTTGTGCTGTACGTCGCCATCCTCGCGGCCACCACCGCCACGTTTTATGCCTTCCTGGCCGGGGCACCCATCGTGCTCAAGGGCTACGGCATTGGGCCGGACGGCATTGGCTGGTTCATCATGGCCGTGCCAGTGTCCTACATCCTCGGCAACTTCATGACCTCGCGGCTGATTGCGCAGGCGGGCGAATCGCGCGTGATGGTCTGGGGCCAGGCCCTGACCGTGGGCGGTCTGGCCGTGATGCTGGCGCTCGGCCTGGGCGGCGTGCAGACGGCCCTGGCCGTGGCTTTGCCGCTGGTGTTGCTGGGTCTGGGCCATGGCCTGATCAACCCGCCTGCGCTGGCGGGCACCGTGGGCGTGCTGCCCGCACTGGCCGGCTCGGCCGCTGCGGTGGCCGGTCTGATGCAGCAACTGACCGGGGCCACCGGTGGCTATCTGGTGGGGCTGGTGCCACATGAAGGCGCGGTCAACCTGGGCTGGATGATGCTGGCCTTTGCCCTGACGGGTGCCGTGGCGCAATTTTTTCTGCGCAGGCTTTGAGCCACAGCAAAGCCTGGGCATAAGCCGGTACAACACCGGGGTGTTTGCAGGTGTAGTCTGAAACCCATGGACCAGCCACTTGCTACAGCCCCTCTTGCCGGCACCACCGAGCGGGCCTCGCCCCTGTCCCTGCGCCGGGTGGGCATCGACACCTACCGCGAAAACGTGGCCTACCTCAACCGCAATTGCGCGGTCTACCGGGCCGAAGGATTTCAGGCGTTGTCCAAAATCGAGGTGCGGGCCAATGGCCGGCATGTGCTGGCCACCCTGAATGTGGTGGACGACGACAGCATCGTGGCCTGCGGCGAAGTGGGCCTGTCCGAAGACGCCTTCCGCCATCTGGGCATTCCAGACGGGCACACCGCCTCGGTCTCGCAGGCCGAGCCCCCTGCATCGATGCAAGCGCTGTTTCGCAAAATCAATGGCGAGCGGCTGGACAAGGCCGACTTTCACGCCATCGTGCAGGACATCGCGGGGCACCACTATTCCAGGATCGAACTCACCGCCTTTGTGGTGGCCACCAACCGGGGCGAGATGGACCGCGAAGAGGTCTACTTCCTGACCGAAGCCATGGTTCAGGCCGGACGGCGTCTGGACTGGCGCGAGGCCCTGGTGGTCGACAAACACTGCATCGGCGGCATCCCCGGCAACCGCACCTCGATGCTGGTCATGCCCATCCTGGCCGCCTACGGCATCCTGTGCCCCAAGACCTCGTCGCGCGCCATCACCTCGCCCGCGGGCACCGCCGACACCATGGAAGTGCTGGCCGATGTGGAACTGCCCTTTGAAAAACTCTCCGAAATCGTGCGCACCCAACGGGGCTGTCTGGCCTGGGGCAGCACGGCCGATTTGTCTCCGGCCGACGATGTGCTGATCGCGGTCGAACGGCCCCTGTCGCTGGACTCTCCCGCGCAAATGGTGGCTTCCATCCTGTCCAAGAAAATCGCGGCGGGCTCCACCCATTTGGTGCTGGACATCCCGATTGGACCCACCGCCAAGGTGCGCGCCATGCCCGAGGCGCAGCGCCTGCGCAGGCTGTTTGAATACGTGGCCACGCGCATGCACCTGTCGCTCGAAGTCGTCATCACCGATGGCCGCCAACCGGTGGGTCAGGGCGTGGGCCCGATGCTCGAAGCGCGCGACGTGATGCGTGTCCTTGAAAACGACCCACGCGCACCCAACGACCTGCGGCAAAAATCGCTGCGACTGGCGGGTCGCCTGATCGAAGCCGACCCCGATGTGCGCGGCGGCGACGGCTTTGCCATCGCGCGCGACATCCTCGACTCCGGTCGTGCGCTCAGCCGCATGCAGGCCATCATCGCCGCGCAAGGGGCTCGGCCGTTTGACCACAACCACCCGCCGCTGGGTGCGCTGACGCTGGAGGTCTGCGCCCCTACCGATGGCGTGGTGACCGGCATCGACAACCTGCAGATCGCTCGCGTGGCCCGCACGGCCGGCGCCCCCAAAGTGCAAAGCGCCGGGGTGGACCTGTTGCACAAACTGGGCGACAGCGTCAGGCAAGGCGAGCCGCTGTACCGCGTGCACGCCAGCTTCCCGAGCGATCTGGAATTTGCCCGGCAGTTGTGCCGCAAAGCCAGTGGCTACACGCTGGGTCAGGCGGCCGATGTGCCGCATGTGTTTGTTGAGTTTTGAGGCATGCGTGCCCATGACAACCGCCGCAGCCTTGCTGTACTTTGAAGACGAGACGCCTGCCGCCTTGCGCTTGGCCGTGGCGGCTGGCCTGGCGCCACACCGGATTGAACGCCACCGCTTTCCCGATGGCGAAATCCAGCTGACCCTGCCCGCGCAATTGCCTGCGCGTGTGGTGCTGCTGCGCAGCCTGCACCGGCCGGGCGAGAAACTGACCGAGCTGCTGCTGGCCGCACCCACCGCCCGCCAACTCGGGGCCCAACACCTCAGCCTGGTCGCGCCTTATCTGGCCTACATGCGGCAAGACAAAGCCTTCGCCCCCGGCCAGGCCGTCAGCCAGCGCATCGTGGGTGCATGGCTGGCCACGCTGTTTGACACGGTCATCACCGTCGACCCGCATCTGCACCGGGTGGCCAGCCTGGCCGAAGCCGTGCCCGCACGCCAGGCCATCACGCTGAGTGCTGCACCGCTCTTGGGCAACTGGATTGCACAACGGCGGCCCGCTGCCTTTTTGCTGGGACCAGACCAAGAATCCGCGCAGTGGGTCACCCAAGCGGCCGCTGCCCACGGCCTGCCGCATGCGGTGTGCAAGAAAGAACGTCACGGCGACCGCGCTGTACGCATCACGCTGCCCGCCTGCGACCTGCGCGGCCAGGCGGTGGTGCTGCTGGACGATGTGGCCAGCAGCGGCCACACCCTGGCCACCACCGCTGCACTGGCCCTGGCTGCAGGCGCCGCCAGCGTGGACGTGGCCGTGACGCACGCCCTGCTGGCGGGCGATGCACTGCAACGCCTCCAACAGGCCGGGGTGGGTGAATTCTGGAGCACCGACAGCGTGGCGCACGCGAGCAATGTGGTGGGGTTGGCGGCTTTGCTGGCAGCCAGCTTGAAGCCGATGCCGACCAGCGCCTGAGCCTGGGAGATTCGGGCCGGCTCAGGCTTGCAGCTCAGTCTCGTGCATCCAGGCCGCGTGTTTGGGGGCGCGTTTGGTTTGGGCCCATTCGTTCAACATGTCCCACTTGCAGGCGTCGAGTTTGGCGTACATCTCGGGTGTGCCCACATCGCAGGCCAGCTCCAGGCGGTGGCCGTTGGGGTCGAAGAAATAAATGCTTTTGAAGATGGTGTGGTTGGTCGGGCCCAGCACATCCACACCGTTGGCTTGCAGTCGGGCCTTGGCCTCTTCCAGGGCTTGCAGGCTGTCCACCTTGAAGGCGATGTGCTGCACCCATTCCGGGGTGTTGGTGTCGCGGCCCATTTCGGGCGAGTTGGGCAGCTCAAAAAACGCCAGCACATTGCCGCTGCCTGCGTCCAGAAACACATGCATGTAGGGGTCGGGCGCCTTGGTCGAGGGCACCAGGTCTTCGGCGATCGCCAGCACAAAGTCCATGTTCAGGTTTTTGACGTACCACTCGACAGTGGCTTTGGCGTCTTTGCAGCGGTAGGCGACGTGGTGGATGCGGTCGATGTTCATGGCGGGTCTCCTGGGGACTCAGTCGGTTTGGCGGGCGGCCTGCAGCGCCTCGCGCAGCACGCGCAGGTCGCCAATGTGGTTGGCCAGCAGCAGGATCAGGCGGGCGTTGAGCGCCTCGCTTTGTTCGTCGCTCAGGCCGTTGTGGGCGTCGATCAGGGCTTCATAAAACTCGTCGCCGGGCGAGAAGTCACGAAAGAAACGGCGACCGGGTTCGTGGAAGTTGGGATCGGTTTTCAGGGGGCTGTTCATGTCGGTCCTGTGTGCGGTTCAGGCTTGGGGGCTGAATTGGCCCAAGGCACGGGCCAGGGCCGCTTGCAACCGGACGCTGTCCAGCGTGCGCCAGCGCGCCAGCACATGCTGGTCGGGGCGCAGCAAATAGGTGGTGCCGGGCGTGGCGTCGTAGCGCTTGGCCACCAGGCCCTGCACGTCAACGATGACTTGGATGCCCGGGATGTTCACGGGGCTTGGGGTGACGATGAGGGGGGTGACTTGGACAGGCGCATTCGCGCACAGGGGTGCGCTCCTACAGAATGCCAGTTGCGCCAGCACATCCGGCGAAGGCTGGGCATCGGCAAACAACATCACTTGAAAACCTTTGCCCACCTGGTCGAGCAGCCAAGCGTCCTGACCAGCCACTTGCACCGGCGCGTCGTCCATCGGCGCGCCGGGCACCATGTTGCCTGCAAACGCATCGGCATCGGGCGTGTTGAGCACCGAGCCCGTCAGGAAGGACGGCACCGACAGCCGGCCCGAGTTGACCAGCTTGCGTGCAAACGGGTGGTGCTTGGCCAGCGCCAGCACCTGGTTGCGGAAGGTCTTGCTGGTGCGGCTCTTGGGCGTGATGAAGTCGGTCGAGCGGGTTGAGTTCATGATGTTCTCGTCGGCCGCAAACTGGCGGTCCATCGCGTAGCTGTCGAGCAACTTCTCGCTGGCCTGGCCTTGGATCACCAGCGCCAGCTTCCACACAAGATCGTCCGCGTCCTGAAAGCCCGAGTTGGCCCCGCGCGCGCCAAAGGGCGAGACTTGGTGCGCCGCATCGCCCGCAAACAACACGCGGCCGTGGCGAAAGTCGCTCATGCGGCGGCACTGGAAGGTGTAGATGCTGACCCACTCGAGCTCGAACGGCCGCTCGTCGCCCAGCATGGCTTTGAGGCGCGGGATGACCCGCTCGGGCTTCTTTTCTTCCTCGGGGTCGGCGTCCCAGCCCAGCTGGAAATCGATGCGCCAGACGTTGTTGCTTTGCTTGTGCAAGAGCACGCTCTGGTTGGGGTGAAACGGCGGGTCGAACCAGAACCAGCGCTCTGCCGGGTAGTCGGCCTTCATGACCACATCGGCGATCAAGAAGCGGTCCTGGAACACGCGGCCCTCGATGTCCAGCCCCAGATGGCGGCGAACGGGGCTGCGCGCACCATCGGCCACCACCAACCAGTCGGCCTCGATGTCGAAGCAGCCGTCGGGCGTCTCCACCGTCAGCGTGGCGTGGTCGGCAGAAGGCGTGACGGCGGTCACTTTGTGCTGCCAGCGGATATCGGCCCCCAATTCGAGTGCGCGGGCAATCAGCATTTCCTCGACGTGGTACTGCTGCAAATTGATCATGCCGGGGCGCTTGTGCCCCGCATCGGGCACCAGGTTGAACTGGTAGACCTCGTCTTCTTCCAAAAAGGTGCGGCCGATGTTCCAGCTCACGCCCAAGGCGCAGGCCTGGTCGGCGATGCCCAGGCGGCCCAGGATTTCGAGCGAGCGCTTGGCGTAGCACACCGCCCGCGAGCCGACCGAGACGGTTTTGTCGTCGTCCAGCACCAGCACATCGAGGCCGCGCAGCCGGGCGTCGATGGCCACGGCCAGCCCCACCGGGCCCGCACCGATCACGATCAGCGGTTTGCGCTGCGGCGGCGTGGCCATCAGATCAGCAGGCGACTTGTAGGGATAGATCGGGTTGACGTAGGCACCCATGTGAACAGCTCCAGAAGGGTCAACAGCGCCCTGCGGCGCGCAGCCGATAATTTACCATTGATAAATCAATTTACCTAAACGTAATTTTATGGGGATTTTGTTTCGAACGACCGTCACGACACTTGTTTGACAGCACCCCACCACCGGGCACGTTATGCTGGGGCTTGTTTTTTGTATGACAAGTTCATGAGCCAGCACTTCACCCCTGTGTCCAGCGGTGCCCGCTTGTCCGATCAGGTGGCCGAGCAATTGAGCGCCGAGATCAAGCAAGGTCGTTTGGCACCTGGCGACAAACTGCCCACCGAAGCTCGGCTGGTCGCGCAGTTCCAGGTCAGCCGCACGGTGGTGCGCGAGGCGGTGTCGCGCCTGAAGTCGCTGGGCCTGGTCGAATCGCGTCAGGGCAGCGGGGTGTTTGTGAGTCTGCAGCCGCCCTTTGCGCCGCTGAATTTCGAAGCCCGGCACGCCGCCTCGCAAGAAGTTGTGATCCAGATGGTCGAGGTCCGCCGCGCCCTGGAGGCCGAGGTCGCCGCGCTGGCGGCAGAGCGGCGCAGCACGGCTGACCTGCAGGCCATCGAACAAGCAGTCCGGGCATTGGATCTGGCCGTGCAGTCGGGAGGCGATGGCGTGGCCGAAGACGTGCGCTTTCACCGGGCGATTGCCGAAGCCACGCGCAACCCTTTCCTGATCCAGACGCTGGAATACCTGAGCCAGTTCTTGTACGGGGCCACTCAGGTGACCCGGGCCAATGAGGCACGCCGCGGCGACTTTGCGGCCGCGGTGCGCACCGAGCACCAGGCCATCTTGCAGGCCGTGCACAACGGCGACCCCGAGCGGGCCCGGCAAGCGGCCGCAGCACACATGGGCAATGCCATCCGCCGCATCCAAAGTGCCGATCCGACCTTCTGGATGCAAGAAGGCGAACGTCTGGCGCAGCCCCTGGTCAAAGGGCTGCGCAGCTGAAAGCGGTCATCCCGGCTTGCGCAAGCCCAGCCACATGACCGTGGCCACCACCACGCCCGCCCCCAACAACTGCATGGGCGCGATGGCCTGACCCAGCAGCACCCAGGCCAGCACCAGCGCACAGATCGGCTCCACATTCATGATGGCCGAATTGCCCACCACGCCCAGCTTGGGCAGCACGGTGAACATGATGGTGAATGCGGTGCCGTACAACAAGGTCAGCAGCGCCAAGCCCCACCAGCCGGGCACGGCCTGCGGCCACTGAAACCCGCCTTGCGTGAGGGCCAGACTGCCTGCCAGCACACCCACGGTGGCCATGCTGGTGAAGGTGCGCACTCGCCCGTCCACGCCCACCGTGCCATGCTGGGTCAGCACCAGGGCCAGGCCAAACGTGGCCGATGCGGTCAATGCGAAAGCCACACCCGCCCCAATCTCGCCCCAATGCCGCGCTGCACCCAGCCCCGAGGCGGCCCCCATCACGTCCAGCGCCAGGGCCAACCCGATCATCATCACCGGCATGGCCGCGAGCACGGCGCGCTCGGGCCGGTGCCCATACAGCAGCCTGGCCCACAGGGCCGTGGTCAGCAAGGCCAGGGCCACCGGCAAACGCGCCACCGCCGAGTACAGGCACACGCTTTGCACCGCGATCAGCAGGCCCACGGCCCCCAGGAATTTGCGCTGCGCAGGCAAAACCTGAAACGCCACCTTCTGGTGCCACAGGATGAGTGCCACCACAAAGGCGGTTGCGACACTGCGCACGGTGACGGCGGTCACCACATCCAGACCATGGTTGAACGCGATCCGGGCCGCCACATGGTTGGCCCCCATCATGAAAGCGGTCAACAGCAAGGTGGCAAAAGCCGCTGCTGTCAGGCCGGATGGGGCGTGCTTGCTCATGCTTTGGGGTAAAGCCCACGACCCGCGGCATGGACCCGGCTCAGGCCCAGCAAAGCATCGGTACAGGGTGTGGCCACGCCCGTCAGCTGCCCCAACTCGCGCACGGCGCTCACCAGGGCATCGAGCTCGACCGGCTTGCCCGCGTCCACGTCTTGCAGCATCGAGGTGCGAAAGGCCCCCAGCTTGCGGGTGACGGCGTGCCGGTCTTCAGGGGTTTGCGCGATGGGGATGCCGATGCGCTCCCCAATCGCCTTGGCTTCGAGCATGATGCGCGAGGCGAAATCGCGCACCAGCGGATCGTCCAGAATGACGTCGGTGGTGACGCCAGTGAAGGCGCTGATCGGGTTGAGGGTCATGTTGCCCCACAGCTTGTACCAAACGTCTTTCTGGATCTGGGGCGAGACCGTGGCGTTGAAGCCCGCCTGCACCAGCCAGGCCGCCAGCGCCTGCACACGCGGTGTGTCGGCACCACTGGGCTCGCCCAGAATCAGGCCGTTACCAAAGTGGTGCCGGATGACGCCCGGCGCCTCGACCGAGCAACTGGCGTGCACGACGCCGCCCACAATGTGCGGCGCCGGGATGTGCTGCGCGATCACGCCCCCCGGATCCACCGAGTCAAGATGGGTGCCCGCCAAAGCCCCCCCAAAGCCCTGCAAGAACCACCACGGCACCCCGTTCATGGCGGTCAAAACAAGGGTGTCTGGGCCCATCAAGGGTCCGATGCGGCGGGCCACATCGGCCATGGCCGGGGCCTTCACGGCCACGATCACCAGGTCCTGCACGCCCAAATCGGCCGGGTTTTCGCGGGCCACCAAAGCGCTGCGAATCTCCGCATCGCCCTGCAACAGCACCAGGCCGTTGTGTTGCAAGGCTTCGAGCGTGGCCCCGCGTGCCACTGCGCTCAGGCTGCAGCCTTGTTGCGCCAGGTGCGCGCCGATCCAGCCACCAATGGCGCCTGCGCCGTAAATGCCAACTTTCATGCGCGCCACCCTGTGTCCTGTCGGTCAATCTGGCGCACCAGCGCCTGGAAAACGTCCTCACCCGCGCCGTGGTTCGGGTTGAACTGCAAGGCATCGCGGGTGCATTGGTCGGCGATCGCTTCGGGCACCGCGATCGGCTGGCCCATGCTCAGCGTGGCCATCTGGATTTCGCAGGCGCGCTGCAAGGTCCAGAGCACCGCAAAGGTCTGCGCCAGGGTCTGGCCCCAAGCCAGCAGGCCGTGGTTGCGCAGGATGACCGCCTGTTTGTTGCCGATGCTGCGCAGCAGGCGCGGCGCTTCTTCGGCGTGGATGGTGATGCCTTCAAAGTCATGGTAAGCCACCATGTTGTGCAGCTGGGCACTGTAAAAATTGGTCTGCTGCAAGCCGCCTTGCAAACAGGCCACGGCCACCCCCGCTGTGGTGTGGGTGTGCATCACGCAGTGCGCGCCAGCCAGGCCTTCGTGCACCGCCGCATGCACCGTGAAGCCCGCCGGGTTGACCGGATAGGGGGAGCCCCCCTGCACCCGCCCCTGCACATCGATCTTGACCAGGTTGCTGGCGGTCACTTCGCTGTAATGCAGCCCAAAGGGGTTGATCAGGAACTGCTTTTGACCCCCGGTGACGCTGTCGGGCAGGCGCAGCGTGATGTGGTTGTAGATCATCTCGGTCCAGCCGAGCAGCGCAAACACGCGGTAACACGCGGCCAGCTCCAGGCGGGCCTGCCATTCATCGGGATGGACCTGCGCTTGCAGGCAAGGTACCAAGGGCTGGGGAGTGGGGAACATGTGGCGTCTCCTGGGGGTGTGGTGCAGCGGGTCGCTGGTGGTCAATAGGTGCTGCCCTTGCTGGGCGGTGTCGGCGCGGCGGCAGCCTTGAAATGCGCGGCCAAATCGGTGGTCTGCCGCATCAGGATTTGGGTGTCCAGGCCCACCGCCACGAACAAGGCGCCCAGCTGCAGGTACTGCGCGGCCATGGCCCGGTCGGGCGTGGCGATGGCGTCGGCAATCGCCGCCTGCACCTCGGGATGCGCCGCGTTGCCCACATGGCCCATCGAAGCCGACAGGTCGGCCGGGCCGATGAACACGCCGTCCACACCGGGCGTGGCGGCAATGGCGTCCAGGTTCTGCAAGGCCAGGCGCGATTCGACCTGCACCAGCAGGCAGACCTCTTGGTTGGCGCGCTTGAAGTAGTCGGGGTCATGGCCCCAGCGCGAGGCGCGCGCCCCGGCCATGCCGCGCACGCCGCCTTGCCCGTCGTCTTGTGGGTAGCGCATGGCCTGCACCAGTTGCGCGGCCTGTTCGGGCGTGTCGACCATGGGCACCAGGATGTTTTGCGCCCCCAGGTCCAGGTACTGCTTGATGAGCGACGTCTCGCCCACCGGCACACGGCACACCGGGTGGCTGCCGGGGTAGGCGGCCAGGGTCTGCAGCTGGGCCTGGATGCTGCGCAGGTCATTGGGCGCGTGCTCGCCGTCGATCACCAGCCAGTCAAAACCGGCCAGGGCGCAGATTTCAGCGGTGTAGGCGCTGGCCAAGCCCATCCACAAGCCGATTTGGGGCTGTTGGTTTTGCAAGGCTTGCTTGAAAAGGTTGGTGGGCGTGTTCATGGATGTTGACTCGTTTTAAAGGGGAATAACTTTGCAGCTTGTTGGGGGTGGGGTGGCGGTTCGGGCGATGTGGCAAAGCGAAGCGCCTCTGAGCCCGGGCCGCCACCCCGCCCCCAAAAAGCCGCCACCGACATGCGACGAAGCCATGTGTTCAAACAAACCGAAACGCCAGCTTGCCCAGCGGACCGTAATCCGCCTCGAACACATCGCCCACCTTGGCGGGCGCGGGTTTGGTGAAGGAGCCCGCCAACACGATCTCACCGGCTTGCAGGTGCTCACCCCAGGGCGCGAGCTTGTTGGCCAGCCAAGCGATGCCCACGGCCGGGTGGCCCTGCACGCCCGCGGCCAGGCCGGTTTCTTCGACCACGCCGTTCTGGCGCAACACCGCGCCGCACCAGGGCAGGTCGGTGGTGAGCGGATCGACCTGCTTGGCGCCGAGCACGATGCCGGCGTTGGCGGCGTTGTCGCTGATGGTGTCGTACACCTTGCGCATGGCCTTGGTGTGGCGTTCAAACTGTTCGATGCGCGCGTCGATGATCTCGATCGCCGGCGTCACGTACTCGGTGGCCTCCAGCACCTGCTGCACCGTCACGTTGGGGCCGCGCAGTTCTTTTTGGAGGATGAAGGCCAGCTCCACCTCGACGCGCGGCGCAATGAAGTTCGCGTGCGGGATGTCCAGCACCTGGCCGGGCGTGCAGGTGTAGCGCATGTCGTCGAGCAGCGTGCCGTAGTCGGGCTCGTCGATCTGGCTGGAGACCTGCATGGCGCGGCTGGTCAGGCCGATCTTGTGGCCGATCATCTGGCGGCCTTGGGCGAACTTGAGCTGCATCCAGGCGCGGTTGATGCGGTAACCGTCCTCGATCGTCATGCCCGCAAAGCGCTTGGAAAAGTGCTCGATCTGGACACGGGATTTTTCGGACTGGTCGAGCTCGCGCGCGAGCTGCTGGATCTGGTCTTCGGTGAACACGGACATGACTCAGGCCTTGTGGAACAGGGGGTGGAGGTTGCTGAGCTTGGCGTCAAACACTTCGGGGCCTTCGTCGATCTGCAGCTTGATGCCGATGTGGCGCTGCGCCATCACCGGCGCAAAAAAGGCCTGGGCCACCGACAGCAGGGTCTGGCCCGCGCGCTGCTGCGTGGCCGCGCTGCGCCCGCGCCCCATGCGCACGTTCAGGTAGGC
>Ga0255131_1000259_pt1 | contig 17837 bp, 13 predicted proteins | sample Law_Yuk_RepC_8d_FD_188554 | JGI IMG/M metagenome (GOLD analysis project Ga0255131, IMG submission 188554) | Freshwater microbial communities from St. Lawrence River, New York, United States - Law_Yuk_RepC_8d | ecosystem: Environmental > Aquatic > Freshwater > River | place: USA: New York... | reverse complement strand
TACACCAAGTTTAGAAACCACATTCAATTCATTGTAAACGGGAATTCTCTGCTTGTTGAATTCTTGTACGCCAATTATTCCTTGGCCAGTAACCTGATTGTTCGCAATATTTATAAAATTTGATAATTCTTTAAAGAAGCTCATTTGAGTTAAATTGGATATGAATTTAGGTCGATATTTAAATTTGGAACATTTTTTACTTTTTAAAGGGAATGTTATTGTGTGAATTTAAGGCAAATACACAATTTGCATATACAAAATAAAAATGATAAATTTATGTTATTGAGCAATTTGAACTCTTGATATAGTAGAGCCGTTATTGAACAAAGCATCGCCTTTGCCATATAGTTTTTCCGCCCCCGTTTGATCTGATAATACAATTTTACTGTCCGTCGCTGACCTTACCTTTAACGCGATTTGAGCGGGAAGATTACTTCTGATAATTGTTGAAAGCACTTCGTTGCTGGGTTTTTGGGTTGTAATTATTAAATGTATTCCACAAGCACGAGCTTTTTGAGCCAATCTTTGCAATAAACTCTCTAAGTTTCCCCGAACGCTTTTGTCCGCCGTCAATTCGCCGTATTCGTCTAATACCATCAAAATCCATGGCAATTGTTCTTCTTTTCTTACCTTTTGATTGAATTTTAAAATGTTATTGACACGCATGTTTTTCATGCGTTCGTATCGACTTGCCATTTCTTGTATACACGCATTGATGAAAAATATGGCATCATCGCTATCTAAGCCTATTTTACCTTCTGCAATTGGGTTTTGTAGATGTGGTGATTCTTCAAATTCGAGTAGTTCCGTTCCTTTAGGATCGACTAATACAAGTTGTAAGCGACTGGCATCATAAAGAGAAACTGCAGATTTCAAGATTGTTGTAAGAGCAACGCTTTTGCCGCTACCAGTTTGACCTCCTATTAGTAAATGTGGAGAATTATCATAAGAAAAGTTTATGCTCGTTACATTTCGGTTATTGTCAAATCCAAAGGGCAAAATAAGATTTTCAACAATGAGGTCAGAATCAATTTTCAATTCTTCCCATTTGAAAAATTCGCGATCTTCAGATTTTTTGGGAACAACTAAATTTATGAAACCTTTGTCGGAGTAGAGATTTATCTCTTGATTGTGTTCTAGTTCCAAAATCAGTTTTAAGTCATCTATTTTGCCTTCTATTTTACTCGTAGGTACGCCGGAAGCTGGTTTGAACTTAAATGTTACGCTCGCGGGTCCAATATTAGTCAATTCAGGATAACCTTTGATACTGATTCCGAATTCCTTCAAACAGAACACTATTTTTTCTATTTGAACATTATATTTTGATAAGAAATTTTTGTCAATTTCTGTCTCTGAATCAGTGGAAATATTTCCAGAATCAGCGGCTGTGAGAATTGGAGTCATTTCTTCTTGTGGGGAGTATGAAAATTCTATTTGCTTATTATCGTTTAGGGCAGATTTGTCATTTAATAAAGTTATTTCACTTGTTGGATTAATTTTTAAAGCTTTATCTTTATTTTCGAAAATATGTAATACTTGTTGCAATTTTTGATTCTCAAAAATTGCTTTTTCAATGGCAAGAAGTTCTTTTGGATTCAGAATATTCTCAAATGTTTTATTTTCATTATCCGCCATGAAAGATTTGTAGAAACGTTCAATCAATTCTTCAACATCAAATTCGAAAACAGAATAATAGTCACTAAGGATAGTGTTGTTGTGGAAGACGCGACTCTCTTGGTTGCTTATGAATAATAAACCAGAACCAACTTCCGAGGTTTGAGCTTGATTGTCCACGAATTTCTGAACATTAGTAAAGAAATCATGGTGGAGAGTTTTCTTTTCAACGATTGAGATGTAATAATCAACAAAGTCGAGTATCAGAAGTTTTAGTGTAATTTCTTCCAGTCTATTTTTATTTAAGGTTGAAAGGTCTTTAAAGGCTTGGATAGTCGGATTAATCTGATTGTTGTAGATATTGCTAACTTCAGCGGCGGTAATATTACTTGAATAGTTTTTTACTTCAATAAAGTTAATCGAAACAATACCGTTTGGTTGGAAGTTTAAAAATATAAAGTCGGGATGGTTGTTACTGTCTTTGGTGGTTAGATTTTTTGTTAGACTATGTATGCGCTCATTAAAAATGTCAAATGGGATTATAACACATGGTTTGCTCGAAGAAAAAGTTTCAAACAATGTGAGATAAATCAAATTCTCACCAATTATTCCTTGAGTTTTATTCCGATTGGATAATGTGTTCTTTATTTGAAAAACTCCCCGTGAGTTTGAAAGCTGTATGAAATACTTAATAGCATCATTACTAATTGGGTTGTATATTTTACGAAATAATTGGGTTAGTTTTTTTTCGTAATGCTCTGATTCATTTATTATTAGATAAAAATTGCCATTTGAGTTTTCGTTATGGTCATATTTGGTTAAATTGTATTCATAAAGATAAGGTTCATGTTCTGTTGAGTCTAAATTCGAAAAATAATTATATGAATCGCTAGTGGTCGCGATCATTTTGGATTTATTGTAGAAATCGAATAAATTTTCGCGTATGATTTGTCTGTTTATTATGTATCGATCGTCAAATGGTGTTGTAAGTCTTCGCAGTGATTTGTTCTTTTCGCCTACAAAAACAACTTTATCAATAGTATTTGTTTTTTGATAGGAATGAGTAAAAATTTTAGATAATTTGAGTGTATCAATATGCTCCCGATTGCATTGAGAACTATATAGCTCTGTTTTATTTGAATTCTCCTGTGCGAAATTAATATCTATCATCAAGTCGAATTTCAATAAAGTGTAAGGTTCAATTATTGAATACCAGTTAACTTTATGTTTTTGTGAATTGTTAATATAAGAAATTATATTATCGTTAATTTCAGAATCGCTTCTTGTGTCAAATATGTTAAATGTAATTGTCTCTTGGACTTCGTTAAGGTTAGAATCTATATAATCAAATAAAATTTTTTCTAGTGGGAGCCCAGAGTTGCTAGATTTGAATAAAATGGATAATTCATTTCTAATTGGAATATAATTTCTTATTTCATTGATGCTCTTGAATATTTCAGCTTTGCTGAGTTGTGAAGAACTTTTAGTTACAGATATGGAATTAGAATCCAAAAGGTGCGTAATTTTTTCTTTAAATTCAATATTGTTGGTTTCAATAGGTGATTTGAAGTAAATAGTAAATAAAGTGGATTCTATGTCTATACAGTTAAAGTAAAGCGCTGTGTGATTGCAGAATGCATAGTTTCTAAGTGTATTACGGCTGGCAGTGGAAATGATGGGGTTGATATCATTTTTGCCATCAGCTTGCAATAGTTCCCGGTAGTTCAATAGGTTTTCAAGTATAACTGGGTGGGTAATTGGTAGTATCAGTCCAATGATGTCATTTTGTGTACACCCTTCTTTTTGATTATCAGCAATAATTATTGTTTCAAGGCAGTTGACATTGACATTCAATTCAATGAGTTTATGGTATTCTGTGATAAAAAGTTTTGCATGCTTGATGAATTCTGTATCTCCAAGAAAGTCTGTATTGTTTATGTGTTCAATTCCAATTTGTTCAATATGTTTGGTGACTAAAGATTTGGCGTTGTAATAGTCGAGTAAATGATTGTCACTGGGTAGTTGTCGAAAATCGTGATTGATTAAGGATTGATCTATTTTTCCGTAGTAGTGTAGGCCATTCTCCTCGAAAAGCATGGATTCGGCTATGTTTGGGTTTAAGTCTGCAATGTTAATTATTGTTGAAGTACTGCTGCTGGTAAATATGTTGAATATTAAAGTATTTAAATTGTTGGGTTTCCCGTTATACCTATAAAAGCCTCGTTTGCCCAGTTTCTGTAAGTATTTTTTTTCTAATATATTATTGAAGTCTATGCTTTTGTTTTTTAAGTTTTTAAATTCCAGTTTGATTTTTACATTAAAATTATCTGTATAAAAAATAATTTCATCATGCTCAGGGGTGATTTGGTCTTCAAAATAATAATGTTTAATTTGGTCTTCCTCTAAACGTCGGTTGAATAAAACGAATTCTTCATACTTTTCGTTGTTAATTAGTTGTATGGAATTTAACTCATTATCTAAAGATAATAGAATCCCTAACGTAATTTTATAAGATTCATCAACTGCTTCCGTTTTATATTCTTTATTTGGTTTACCTGCTATTGAAAGTTTAAGCGCTTTGGGTCCATTGTGGAAATATATCAGATGATCTAAATCATTTATTTGACTAATGAAGTTGTATTCATTCTCATTCGATTGGTTAACGATTTTAATTTTGTTTATGTCAGCATTAATTTCGCTGCGCGGTATTTGGATGGTTTTTACTGGGTCCAATTGCGTATCATTAAAGATAATTTTGTCAATCTCTTCAAAGTCATCGCACTGGAATTTTAAATTATCAAAAGGAATATAGGTGTTATCGAATGGGACGCTCAGTTTGTAAATGTTTTTATTTTGGTTGATTATTGCCTTTAATTGACTGGTTTTGTTATTATCCCATTTAGTTCTGGTTATCAGTTGTGTGATTTCAGTGTTGCGACTGCAAATGTTGAAAATTTGATTATCTATGTCTTCACTAAATGTTGTTAATTCATCAATACGCTGGAATATTTTATTGTAGTTTTCTATTGTTTCGGGATCTTTGATTTTATTGTCTTCGATATATGTTTTTGGTCCATTATTAGTAAACCATTTTTCGATGACTTCTAATGTTTTAAGTGAATTAGAATATTGTTCTTTGAAGTTTTTATCTTCAAATGGAAAGCAATTGATATTCTTTTTTAACTCTGAAACAGACTGAGATTTTAATATTTTCCATATATTGATTTCAGGGATTTCTTTTTTGGACAAGTCTTTGAGGATGTGTTGCGTAATGTCTTTGTCGTTTGTTATCTCGTAAATTCTATCATTTATTAAACTCTCTTCAATGTTGTCAATTAATAGACTACTACCCGCTATACTGTCGTTGATTTCAAAAGACTTGTCGGTAATGCAAATGAATTTGTAATTGGCATTTCTAAATTGAATTAGATCGTTTACGTTGTTTGAATAATGTATTTTCTCTATTGAGGTGTCCGTTATTCTGATCTCGGTTTTTTGTATGATGATGAGATGGTATTGATCTAGAACAAAAGGGTTTGTTGAGAATTGTTCGAAAATCTCTGATAGATTAATACGATGGTTTTTCAGAATATATCGTTCGATTTCTCTGGTTTGGAAAATTCGATTTTTTAATAATTCAAATATGTTTATCATGCCAAAGGTTTTTTAATTTGTATACCACCTTCTGAGTCTGGTGTTTCAATGAATAGCCCCAATAGGTTTAGTTGATTCCCTATATACCCGTCACTAATCTCGTTAGTTGAGATATTCAAACCGATAGATTTAAAGTAAATAGAGAGATCCGCAGCGCTAATGGTAGTCATTCCATCATTGTTTAATTTTGAGGCAATGAGTACCAATGAATAGGTCAGACCAATACCTGGTTTCAATATGTAGTCCCGTGTTGAATCTTTAATGAATAAGTAATTAATATCTTGTATGTTATTGTAATTTGTAATTTCTCTTTTTCTACCTATATATTCAAAAAACTCCTTCATGTTTTTTGTGGTGCTCATGTTGAGCATAGTCATTTCTTCAGAATGGTTTCTTTTAATAATTTCGTTTGTCAACTTCAAGATTTCATCAACTGTAATATTTTTAGACTCCTTATTAATTGTGGTAATCATTTGTTCATATGTGAGTTCACTCATGCCGTCAATATCTACACCGCATTTTTCTAGATATAAATATAGAAAAATATTGGAGAATAGATGTTTACGTATAGCGCCTTCAATGAGGTTTTTTCTCTTATCATTGATTGAAATGGTCTTTTGGTTGTATATGGTTTCGAGGGTAATGTTGTCAGTTTTGTTTTCGATAATTCTTTCGACGAGATTATGACAATATTGTAGTTTGTTAAAATTAGATGTAAATAAATAATATCGTAGATATGATTCTACGATATTTATCCATCTCTGCCGACTGAAATTTGCCTTGTGTTCTATTATTACTTTTAAACCTTTATTTAACTCTTGGTTAATTGGTATTGCAAATAGTCTTCTCCTAAATTTTATAAATGTGTCTTTATGTATTTTATTCGTGATAGAATCTTTTTTAATCGTGTCATTTTTTAAAATAGAATTTAACTCGTGTTGCAAGAATTTTGCCCAAATATCATCACTTATTGTAATTGATAGTGCGTCTTTTAGATTGTGCCTTATTTCTTCGTATTCATCCAAAGATGAGCAGCCGTTGAGAATTTCTTCTAAAATCATTGCCCCTGGATTCCATGGATTCCCGCTAAGACGAGCGGAATGAGATACGCTTGCAATTTCAGGAACTAGAGGTTTTAAATATAAGTGATTTTTATTTTTAATTTCTTGTTCCTTACTTTTGTTACTGGCGATTAATTTTTCTGTAATAATTCGAAAATTGTCACTTGATAAATTCTCCACACTGTATTTGTGATTTTCTTTGGAAATAATCTTGTTAAGTTCCACGGAATTATCCCAAACTCCGTTTTCGTTCTGATGTGAAGATAGTTCTAATTGCCTGTAGAGGCTGCACAATAGAGTCTCTGGGGTTGGAATGTTTTCTGGTTTTCGATCAAAATCGAATAAGAATAACTTGCTTATATATTCTGAATGAATTGCGCTCATTTGTTTTGCGTTAATATATACTTATGGGTATTAGTGTCAAAATAAAAGTTGCCAATGTTGTCGATGTCAAATTCATTGTTTTCTGAAAAATCGATACTGCTAAATTTTTCTATTTCATTATTGATCCAAATTTTAAAATCAGGATTTAATGAAGCTGCATTTAACTTTATGTTTGGGTCGTTAATTTTCGTGGCTTTTTGGATTTCGAGGTAGTTTTTGAAGTCCAAGAATAAAAGTAATGGTACATTATCTTCTGTTAGGCTTTCGAATATTTTGTAATTTATTTTAGGTCTGTTGTTGATGTTTAACTCCTTGAATTTTAATACTTGTTTTAAATGTATTTTTATTGATACATTTATATTGTTGGAGGGGTTGTATTCAGATAACTCTTTATTTAATTGTAGGTTAATTTCAGGCTTGTTTTTGTGAATTTGCAGAATTTCGCGTAATTGTTTTTCAATGAGGCCGTAATTTGATATGTCGATAGCTTGATATTTCTTCAATGAATTCCGAAACTTAAAATGGCCATTTTTATTAAATATATACGCACAAAATACATCACGGATTAATTTTAGTAATGTGCTTTTATATTGTTCAACGATATTCTGCTTTGTTGTGAATTTCAGGTCTTCAAACCCATGATAAAGTTGGATTAATGGTGAAATAATATCTACAAATGCCTCATCTACTTGAATTTCATTTCTATCAATGTCAAGTAACGTGAATTTCTCTCCGGATTTTACATCTCTCAAATTTCCAATTAATGGGTATAATTCTTCAGTGTCAATTAGCTTTGATGATTTATTTGGATTAAATAATTGTAATTTGAAAATCAAACTATCTTTTTGAACTTCTTTTTGAGCCGATTTGATTTCATTGTAAAGATTTTCATATTCCAGAAGTTGGTGATTAAATAATTTAGAATTGTCTTCAGTAAACTCGCTTTTTAGTTTACGCAATTCTGAAGGTTCTTTGATAGTGGTTTCATTTAAAAACAAACGGCAAAAATATGTGCGAAGAAATTCGTATTTATAATTAATTGCGGATGAATTAAATAGTTCATAATATAAATGATATAACTCTCTAAAGGTTACTTTGGCATTATAGTATACCTCGTAAGCCAAGAGTAATGAATTTAAACCGTCAATTCTATCATTATCAAAGCAAATTTTGTTAAAAATGTCTGATTTTTTATCACTTTTCCAATGGCTATTTTTTATGTTAGAATTAATTTCTGGTACTATAGTAGCTGGGTCAAATAAGCTGCTTTTGTCTAGTGAATAGCTTGAAATATTTAATTCACCAATTTGAACGTTGAAATTGTCTGTGTTATTAGAAAAATAAGCCTCAATACTGTTAGCCTCATTTATTTGTTTAAATATTTTTTTATTTTCTAAATTTTGAGTTTTCTTTATTATATCAAGTAAAACACCTCGATTCATACATATAGTTAATATGCTGTTTTTTTCTTTCTTGAATAACTCCAAAGTATTTTCTATACTTATTATATTGTTATAGTCGGTTAATAGCCTACTAGAGGCATCCTGTATAGAGTAAATCGCGGTCTTATTAGTTGTTATGAAAATATTACTTGAAAAACCATTGTTTTTGACTAGATTTTCCTTTATATTAATTTCATATTCTGTCTTTTCTATTTTATTAACATCAGCTTTTTCGAATATTAAATCTGTAGTATACGATAATGCATCTGTTTTACCATTCCCTGCCCCACCAATAAAAATTAATAGCGTTTTTGATGTATTGTTTAAACTTAAATTTACGTAGTGGTTATCAATAGTTTTATTGATGAAATCATGTAATGGTGTTTTAAATAATGTATCTAGTGGTCGTCCACTATTGTTTTCACCTTCGCGTCTTACACTGCCATTTTTTGTTTTGTTGAAATTGGCGAATTTCTCTGGGAAATTGTTTGTGTTAATTTGGGTTTCTGTCATTAGGTCAAAAATTTTAGGAATCAGTTTACTATAATTATGAAAGCCGTAATTACTTGATTCTTTTTGTTTTTCATATGCTCTAAACATCAACAGCTGGTTTTCAACGGCTCTTGTTTTTCTATTAAGTGAGTTGGCTAATTTTTGGATATTAATATTATTTTCGTGTATTTTAAATTTTTCGGTTTGGTATAATTTGAACACAGCGATAATTTCTTCTTCTTCCCATTTTTTACCATCTAAATTGTTATTCATCATCTAATTAAACAATTTTATTTGACTTTTAATACTTTTTTTATGTATTTACCAACGTAATGTCCCAAGAGTGGTGGTACTGCATTACCAACTTGAGTGTATTGTGGTGTTTCCATTTCCCTTTGATATCCTCCAGTAGTTGGTTTTCCGTGAAAAATGAAATGATCTGGAAATGATTGAATCCTAGCTTCTTCTCTAACAGTTAGAACACGATTTTCTTCTGTATTGTAATGAACGACATCGTCTGGGATTGTGAGTATCGTATGTGATGGTTTCATTGGATTCAGTACTTTCTGACTATGTTTTTTACTTTTTAATTGATTTAAAACTGAAATCAGATTCTCACCTATACTTGAGAAATTATTATCCAATAATAATTTCTCAAGCCTTGATAAATCATCGTTCGACAATTTGGTGATTTTGCTTTGTAAATATTGATTGATGATTGTATTTAGATATTGGTCTTTTGCGAGAATTTGTTTTAACCAAAAACGCCTAGTTGTAGTTTGGTTGTGCGTCCTTTTTTCATGATTATCATATTTGTTCTTTTGGAATTGACATATGTGTTTTCCAAGTACTTTGTTTATGTGTTCAACGTAGTTCGATTCACTTGTTTCAGAATTGGATAGATCATCGATTGCATCTTTTGATGTGTTTGAATATTTGAATTTCGGTTTTTGGAGAAAATATTGTACTTCAGAATTTGTTAAATCTTTATATTGGGGAGGGTTTTCTTGGTCACTACATCTTGGATGGAGGAATTCTTTGTATACGACCTCGTGATATTTGCTTTGTTTTTGATTAATAATGTCCTCTCGAAATCCTATAAATAATACTCTAGGTCTATGTTCGGCAATCCCGAAATCTTCAGAATTTACTTTAATGCATATTGAAAAGTAACCAATTTTAGACATAGCTTTAAGTATTTCTTTGTATGTCTGCGTCATTCCACCTTCGTTTTTAAATGCATGTAAGATACCTGTTACATTTTCAATTAAAATTGATTTTGGTTTAACTAATTCTGCTAATTCTAAAAATGCATATGGGAGTTGGTTTTTTCTAGCCGTCTCTCTTCTTAAACCGGCCATACTAAATCCTTGGCATGGCGGACCTCCTGCTATTAGATCTATGTTTTGTAATAATTGGTTGTTGAAATTATTTGTTTTTATTTTGTCTAATAAAATATGAATGTCTCCATGAAAAATAGTATTTTTATTTATTTTTTTGGCATTGCAGTGTTCAATAGATTGTAAACTTGTTTTAAGTGATTTTTTAATTAAATTGCTGGCATAAGTTGTTGATGCCACTGGCGATAATTCATTAGCAAAACTTAAATTAAATCCAACACTCTTTAAGCCTAGTGACAATCCTCCACAACCTGCGAACAGTTCAATGTATTTCATTCTTTGCGAATTTCCATTTATTCTGTCATAATTAAAAATGTAAAATCGTAAAGGCAGATTTTTGGATTGTTAATTGGATGTTGTCAGTGTGTTTACAGGTGAATTCTATTGGATTTATAAAGTCGTCTAGACTATTGTCTTCATTGTTAAATTGATCAAACAATTTAACGATCCGAGAGTTAATTTGAGAAATTAGTTTGATGTAAACCATTGGACGCCGATGAGCTTTAAATCCCCCGAAACCAATCCCTAGTTTCCTCGTCGTCTGAGAAAATGTAGCAGCCCTTCATCCCGCGAGTCATCAAGGTGCGATAGGTGTTTTTGATGATCAAATCCAATTCCGCAGCGGCCCGAAGCGGGTCCTCCTTCATCAACTTCTTCCAGCCAAAAACGCTCTTGTCTGAACTCGCCCGTTTGCTTGGATCCGTGACCACCTTGCCATCGCGAATCAATAGGTCGGGGCCAATGATCACGCCCACATAGTCGATTTCCAAGCCCTGACAAGTGTGGATGCAGCCAATCTGATTGATCGATTCCTCTTTCATGATCCACAAGCTGCTGTCCGATGCCAAATTCCATTGCATCTGAAAATCCTCGGCCGGAAACACAATGTCGTACGCCGATGCGTCTGTTTTGCTGTTCCATTTCCAACAGTATCCCGCCACCAATCGCGCTTTCGTTCTGGGTTGATTGTTCTTCTCCACCATGAGGTGCCTGAGCTCGGTCGCTGAATTGCAAACGCCAAACTCATAGCCCACATCGTTCAAGTCCGTATTGGCCGTATCGCGAATTTGCAGCACCTGATCCAGCCAAGCCAGATACCCATCGCTGCCGCCGCATCGAAACTGACTCTCCAAAGCCATTTCGTGGATCATCGCCCCTTGTTTTTGCGCCCATGCCCGAATCGACGCCTTCGAACCGATGTCCTTGAGCGTCACGCGTTGGTTTTCATCCACAAAAAACACCGAGCACCAGGCACTTTGGATGATTTCGAGGATTTGGTTTTCGCCCAAGTTGCTGAAAAGTCCGCTTTTTTCGTTGAGTCGATGCGCTTCGTCTACCAGCAAACACGCGAATTGGTTGGGCCGCTCGCCATGATATTGCCCCGAACCCTTGAATAGGTTGTCGATGCTCGATTTGGTGCGATAGCCTTTGAGTTTCTCGGCGTAAACGCTTCGCGGGGCGCTGTTTTTACTCACGTAATGCACCAGTTTTTGGTTGCCTGTAAGTCGGGCCAGCAGGTTGATTGCCACCACGCTTTTTCCGGTGCCGGGTCCGCCTTCCACGATCAGGACTTGCTTCTTTTTCTCAGTGATGGCGCGGTCTACGAGTTGCAGGGCGGTTTCGAAGACAATTTTCTGATCATCGATGAGGGTAAACTCTTGATTTCCGTTGAGCAGTCCCACCACGGAATCGGCCAGGGCTTTGCTGGGACGTATTTCGCCGTTTTCGATCATCTCCATGATGTTTTGCGAATCGCCGTATTTTACAAATTTTCGAATAAAATCGGCCAGCAGTCGCACATCGCGCTTAAAGAAAATGGGCGCTTTGTTGATATGGGTTTGATAGAAGGGCAGGGTGAGGGCGGTGCGGTCTTCGCAGTTGTGCAGGAAGGCGCAAGGGGAGAGTTGAATTTGGTTTTCCTCTACCGAGCGGTTGAAGTTGGAGAGGAGGTCGGCGTAGGACCAGGCTTGGTAGGAGGGGTGGCTGACTTCGCGGTTGCCGCCGCCTAATGCTGTAATTACAACCGCATCTTTTTGTGTTGCCTCAGCGTTTTTCCACTGTTTCAGCTCAATGATAACGGCGTTGGATTGCTTCTTTTCATCGAGGCCGGTGAGGATAAAATCGATGCGTTTGGATGTTTGCGGGATCTGACATTCGATGGTCACCATGGCATCTCGGGGCACTTCGGCCACTTCGAGCACATTTTTCATGTACTGCATGGAGTTTTTCCAGCTGTTGACTTCGCTTTCCGAGGTGCGGTGATGCAATTTTTGCTGAAACTGGTTATGGATCACGAAATCGATGTTGCTTTCGCGCACATCGGCCATAAACGTTTCGCAGCTCTCTTGGTAAACGATCATAGCTCGGTATATTTTTTAGCGCTGCCTTTGGCTTTGTCGGCCGGATACTTGAGGGCATTTTTGGCAATTTTATCCAGTACGATGTCCTCCACGTTGAGGTCGTAATGCTTGGCGATGAGCAGGGCATACGCAAGGACATCGGCCAGCTCTTCTTTGATTTTGCTGATGTCGGCGTCTTGCGGCTGTTTCCAAAGGAAATTCTCGAGCAGTTCGCTGGCTTCGAGGCTCAGTGCAATGGCGAGGTCTTTGGGGTTGTGGAATTGCTCCCAGTCGCGTTCATTTCTGAACTGTATGAGCGCTTCGGTAAGTTTGTCGGTGTTTGACATGCCCAACAAATATATTGATTGGGCGTTGTGTTACGCAATAGTTTATCGCTTCGCTCGGACATTTAAATTGCCCTGTAGATGATTGTAACTAATTACCTTGGTTGCGATAATCCGTAAAACAAAACGTTCGAATTGCGGTATTCCGTTTTTTTCTAACCCAAACTAGTTTGAATATTTACCCATGAGAATAAAATTACTTTTGTTTGCTGCCATTATTTTGGTATTGCAGAGTTGCACAATTACTAAGCGCTATCATACTTTGGGATTTCATATTGAATGGAATCAACATATGAAACCGAATTCAAAGGGTGTATTGTCGTTAAAAAAAGCGGACACTAAACCCGAGGCTGCATTAGCGGTTCACAAAGCCAAAAATAAGTCTGATGAAAGCCTAACACCGTCAGAGGATAGTGAAACTGATGTCCTGCAGAGCTCATTGACTACCCCTCGCAAAGGGCTCCAGAAGAATACTATTCTTTCACACCGGATTCTACCGATATCCAAAGGGAGGGTGCTACAAATTGATAAAAACGGGTCTACCTCAGTTCAATCGATACCAGAACAACTTCCCAAGAAGAAAGAGCGTAAAGTGGGTGTGGTTGCGTCATTTTTTCTGATATTGGGAACTTTTTTAATTGTTTACTCAATTGTTGGAAGTATGAATGTTTGGGCTGCTTTGGGGTATTTTGTTTTTGGTTTTGTTGCAATTTGTATTTTCTTGATCATTGTAGCTGGTAAAGCTATTAACAGGCGGCATAGGCGTTCAAAACAGGGGAAATGACAAAGGATGTTTCTTGTTTTGCTCATATTCGAAGTCTACTTAAACCATTTTGTCGACGTCAACGAAATGGTCTAAAATTATTCACCCCCAACTATCCTCGCCGTACTTTCTGAAAACGTTTTGCACATCGGGCGTGTCGTAAACGGAGAGTCGGATGCGGATTTCGCCGCCGGTTTTTTGCACAATTTCCTGCGACGGGTGAATCGGAACGGCTTGCACCTGACTCGCGGCCCAGCCCCGAAACCAGCGATAGATGTACACGGGTTGCACGTGCTTGCCAAATTCGCGGTACATCCCAATGCAATGCTTGTAGTGGTTCTCGAAATCGGTTTGCTCCACCATCGCTTGCCAATCAAAAACCAACGGTTCCTCTGAAACATCGTCCAGTGCGATATCCACCCGGCGATGAATCCGGTCGATGGGAAAGTGCTTGATGTTCTCCGCCGCCACCGCCTTGCCCACCTCGATGCCCACCAAATAATATCGGTCTTCAAACGTGCGGACCTGCAGCGGGTAAATCTTGCGATACACAATGTTTTCGTCTTGTTGTTCAATTGCGCCTTCCGTGACCTTGTGATAATTGAATTCCACCGCCACTTGCTTGTTGATGCATCCCAAAATGTCTACAATCCGCTGAATCATTTGATCCGATAGGCTTCGCGCCGATTTGCCCACGCCCCAGGTGAGTTGCTTGATCTCGGCGTCGTTGAGCTTGTGAACTTGGATGAGGTTGGTGAGCAGGGCTGCCACGGCCGGAAATCGCTCATAGGGCTTCAAAATCGAAAACAAGAGGGGTAGGGTGCCTCGCTCGCTGTCCTTCAGGCTGTGAATGCTGAAATCGTTGTCGTTTTGCAAGGTGTATTTGCCTTCAATGACTTTGATCGATAGGCGATGACCGTTCAAACCTTCGTTTCGGAGGAAGTTGAGGTCTTCTCGGAGCATGCGCATTTTGATGGGGCCGAATTTTTGGGCAACCAGGTCTTGCATCGCCTCGAAGGTGGGCTGATGTCCTTGCCTGAGGTGGTCCTGGATGAATTGAAGTCGGTTTGTCCGCGCCTGGTGCATGGCTCAAATATAATGCAATATTTTATTGCACTTGTGCATTATTTATGGCGGGTGGGTGTGGCGAAATTTGAAGTATCATGAAAGATCAAGTAGTTGAAACCCCAAGCCAGCAGGTCGCTGAAGCGTCGGCCACAGAATTGTTGAACCATAGTTTTTTCAATGATTTTGATATGCAAATTTTGCAATTGCAATCGGAGATCGAGTATCGGCTAGAGGAAAGAAAAAAACGTGCGATATTGCTTAAACACGAGATTGATGCACAGTTAACGGAATTTGAAACGCGTTGGTTTGAGGAGATTTTTGAGGCTTCGTCATTAAACGTGAAAAGCTTGAAGCACGGCATACGGGCTTATGGATACGAAGCGGAAGGGTCAACGTTTGGCGTGACGAAGTATACGTCTGCCATCGTATTCAATTTCATGCTCAAGTCCTTTGAGTTTGATGTGGAGCGCTGCGATGAATTTGAAGATATTGATGTAAATGATTTCATAATTCGGTCGTATCGGGTAGATAAAGACGAATTGATGAAAATCAACATTGTGTTTGCCGAGTTGGAGAGCTTGATACCGTATTTGGTGCGATGGAACAGGGAAGTAGAGGCGTTACATAGTGAACTTCAAGTGAAGGTCATGCAGATCAATTTTGAACTGGGCGACATGGATGGCGAGATCAAGCAGCTGCGTCATCGGATCCATGAATTACGCATCGCTTCGTTTTTGGCTGGGAATGTGGTGGATTTCAACGACAACAGAACCCGTCGCCTCTATTATCGTTCAAGAAAATTCGAGTATGTTGATCAGGTGCGTTTGGTGAGTTTATCGGCATCGGGCAAAACCTGTTCGTTTGAGGCGATTACCCTGGAAAAAGGCTTTCGAAGTACGTATTACTACGCCAAAAGAGGCACGAAGGCGGGCCAAAAATTTGAGCGGGTGCGTGTATCTACGTTGGTGGCCAATTTTTACGAGGCGAAGTGAGTTTTGCTAAATTGCGAGAAACGCGAATTAGAATTATTAAAGATCCAGTATTCCAAATGTTTCATTGTGCGGTGTATTTAAGTCAATGAATTGGAATTTTGGTGCTGTTTCCTGTCTAAGCAGATTGTAAATCTTAACACTTTCTTTGTCCGAGGACAAGTAATAATCTATCGCCTTTTCGCAGTCAGCTTGAGCGAAAAGTTTTGTATCGTTTGGAATGATGTTTCGATCTTTAAGATTTAATTTTCCTTTGCTCTGAAAAGCAATTTTGGCAAATTCTCCTGTCCGTTTTGAGTGGTCTAAATTAAAAGGGACTATTTGCAAATTTCTCAAAGGAAGTTCTTGAATGTCTCCACCTACACAATATTCGGCAATGCTTATGGTAGAAATCATCATCGTAATTTCTTTTTGCAAAAAGTAACGGAAATAACCGTCTGCGTTGTTGAACAGAGGATCGCTATAGTTAAGAAAACGCATAAAAAAACTCGTGTCAAGTAGTATTGCTCTATGCGTCATAACCCCCTCTAATTTCTTTTAACCAATCATCGGGATTGATACTCCCAAGCCAAGATTTTTTTGCTTTGTCTCTCAGACCTTTTAAATAGTCTTCATCATACTTTGGCTGATAGTCAACTAACTCAATAAACACAAGGCTTGAAGTATCAACTTCTCCAGTTTCTGAATGCTGTTTCCCAGTAGCGCGAATACCAAAAGTTTTATACAGTAGATTTTCATTGTACTGCTCTAAAAAACTGATTGGTGTTTGGATTCTAACAGTTCCAAACTCTTCTGTGTTAACGTGAATATTTGCTTTGTCTTTGCCACCTGCATTGGTGACTTTTCCATAAAAGTAAAATTCAGCGTCTGCCCAAATTGCTTCTGTTCTGTAAAACTGGGTTGTCTTGTCAATTCTTACTTCATTGGTGTTGTCAAGTGAAGTTATAATACTAAAAACATAATTGCGCTTGGTAGCAATGTCTTGAATATTCTCAAATGCTTTTGCTGTTCCTAAATCAAGAAAATCGATAGTTTGAACTTCTGATACTTGGCCAATAATCGCATTAAAGCCAATTATAGTTTGAATGGAAGTTTTAAAAATATGCTTTACCGAACCTTCTTCAATTCTATAGCTAATGGTTGATCTATCTTTCTTGTCGCCCGGATGCAATAGATTTTCAGCGGTTTCAAGAATAGAGATTATCTCCCGAATGTCGTAATTGTCAGGCGTTAGGTCAAGATTGCCTTTTGATCCTGTAATACTAATCTCTATGAAACCGATTTTTTCCACCTTACGAAGTTAATGTTTGAGTATTGCTTTTTTTGATCTGTTGATGTTTGAACTTGGTAGGATGATCTACGCCCAAGGCCCCAATTTTAAACGCTTCGTAGCCAGATTCAAGGGCGTCGCGCTCCATGGATCCACGTTTTCCATAGTTTTTTTCTTTGAACGCCTCGAGTGTGCTGATGTTGCTATTGGTCGTTTTCATATGCGGATTTAATCTTGGGTCCTAATTATGAAATTCAAAGTTCATAAAGTTTCCTGAAAGTGAAACAATGGTTCAATAGAAATATTGACAATTAACCGGTTAATTGAATTTTGCTTTTCCTGTTTGATCAATTCACCCCTGCACCCGCGGATTGAAATACACAATCGTTGCGCCTTTGGTGGCAGCGTAGGGTTTGCCGCTTTTGAAGGATAGGGTTTGTATCGCGCGGTGTAAAATCATCTTCTTCTTTTTGAATTTATCCAAGTAATCCGTCGCCAGTTCAAAATTCTGTCGCGCCACGCAAGCATCGCGCTTCGACTTGTAATAGTTCATGTCGTTGAGCATCGTCAAATACGTTTGATAAGCCGCATCGGACTGAACAAGCAGCTCGTCGTTGAGCAGTTCGTCTTCCGGGGTGATCTCGCGGATGAACAAAATTTTATTGATGCCCGGCGCCAGCGCATTCATGGCTTCCGTCACCATCAAGCATTGCTCATCGAGGTTGGGCGTGGGATTCAACATCTTACCAATTCAAAACCGTGGGCGTGAAATTGAACAACTCTTCCCAGTCGCGGTTTTTGAGTTGCTTGCGAACCTGGTATTTGCGCGATTGGACCTCCAACTGTGTCATCAACCGTCCGGCCTGAATCATCCGGCGCTCGCGGAATTTTTCCATCGCATCGAAACGCTGAGCAGGGGTGAGGTCGCGGTGAATCTCGGGCTCAATGTGTGAGGCGAAAAACGTGGCGGCCTGCAACAGCGCATACTCCGTTTCGCCGTATCGCTCCAAATGGTGT
>Ga0255131_1000249_pt1 | contig 18372 bp, 20 predicted proteins | sample Law_Yuk_RepC_8d_FD_188554 | JGI IMG/M metagenome (GOLD analysis project Ga0255131, IMG submission 188554) | Freshwater microbial communities from St. Lawrence River, New York, United States - Law_Yuk_RepC_8d | ecosystem: Environmental > Aquatic > Freshwater > River | place: USA: New York... | reverse complement strand
CAAGCCACCCGCTAGCATGTTGGGTATGTAGCCAGTAGCGATGACCGCTTGCTTGACCTTTTCGATTGCCGGTTTGGATACCTTCTCGGGTGTGCGCAAAGCACGCGAGGCACTACTGCCTCAACGAGCATTCCGCACGAGCCGTACCGGCAGTCGGTCATCGCGGTGAGATGGAGTTCGTGAATGAGATCGGTGAGGTTGAGGTCAGCAACTCACATAGGTTTCTTATCCCGCCGAATGGCATGCCGTGCAAGTCGCTCGTAGAGCGGGAGTTCAATCTTCGTTTCGACTTCACCTTGTCCACAGACCAGGCGGCTGAACTTAGGCTCCGATTGTCGGCTTGGCCGTTTCGCTCAAGCTGGCCGGCAGCGTGGCCCACGACGGCACCTATGTAGAGCAGTGCTCCGCGTACGCAGAGTGCTGATCGTCAAGCGATGGGGCAGCCAGACGTCACCCTGGGGCTGTAAGGTGCGCGGGCAGAGCGTGGGGTGCAGGCTAGCTGCGCGAAGGAATATTGCTGGGAAAGGGCTGCGAACGCAGACTGGAGTTCGGCCCAGCGTAGGCCGACTTCAAAAGGAGATCAGCATGAAGCTGACGGATCAAGAGTTGCGCAAGCTGCGCGACGCATACAACGTACAGAAGAAAACGCAACGGCGCCGGAAACCAGATCGGAACGGCCACCGAATCCAGGTCACGATGACCTTCGAGGAGTGGCTGCAGGTCTGGACGGAGAGCGGCAAGCTGCACTTGCGAGGGAATGGGCGCGGAAAGTTCTGCATGTCGCGCAAGAACGACCTGGGCGACTACGCGGTGGGGAACGTGGAGATCAAGGCCTGTGAGGAGAACAGCCGGGAGGCCAAGCTGGGGCGACAACCTTCAACTTGCACTCGAGACAGGATGAGCGCGAGCCGAGCTGGAGTGTCAAAAACCCAAGCTCACAAAGAAAGCATCTCGGAAGGGCACCTTGCGTTGCCGATAGTCAGGTGCCCGCACTGCTCTAAGCCCGGCAGGCAAGGAGGCGCAATGCGGAGACACCACTTTGATAGTTGCAAGTCACTGGCAGAGCCGATACGAGAGCCAGGAGCCATCTACACTTGACCTTCGCATCGATATCTAGGTCCAACTCGGAGGAGTCCCCCGTATTGATCGGCTGCCGTTCTTGCTATCGCATCGGGACTGTGCTGCGCTGGCTCTTGTCTACGATAACAAACTCTAGAAAAACGAGTTTTTCCGTTGCGCTCAAATTGCGGTGCGCATGAATCATCCCGGGCCGAACGTGGAGGCTGTCCCCCGGCTTCAGCGTGACGGGTTCCTTTCCCTCCTCCTGCCAAACGCCCGATCCTTCGAGCACATAGAACACCACATGGGAAGGGTGGTAGTGCTTCGGGTTTTGACCGCCCGGAGCATACGTCGTGTGAAGCACACGAAACTCCTTGCCCGGCATAGTTATGTCGTCGAAAACATGCCGTGCTACAGCAGTGATGCCGGCGCGCTCGCCTGTTGCCCCAGCTAAGGCCTGCGCATTGGAAATGGCCGGACCGACCAGCAGAGCGCAAAAGGTGCATACGAGTTTCTTCATGCTTCTTCCTTCAGTGTCATGAGGGGTGCAGTCTAGCATGCGGGGTATAGTTCAGGTATCGATAATGGGCGTTTAGATATCCACCGTGGGTTATACCGAATGAGCGTGAGTTTGATCGACAGAAGGGTGACGCTGCGCGAGCTGCGTCTTTTTCTCGCGGTAGCGCAGTCTGGAAGCATCTTGAAGGCCGCGAACGAGATCGGCCTCACACAGCCGGCACTTTCAAAGTCAATCGCCGAACTGGAGCGGACATTCGGCGTTCGATTGTTCGATCGGACGAATCGGGGCGTGACTACCACTCCTCAAGGCGAGGTTCTATTACGGCGGGCGACGGGAATGTTTGAGGAGCTGCGTCAAGCTGTAGACGAGTTGGGCGCGTTGGCAGATGCAAGCATTGGAGAGTTGCGGCTCGGGGGCACACCAAGCATGTGTGCTGGAATGCTGCCTCTGGCTCTCACCACCATCCTCAAAGAGCGGCCTAAATTCCGTTTCCATGTGGCAGAACTTGAGTCGGGAAAGCTCGGAAGCGAAGTACTTGCGAGATCGCTGGACATCGGCATAGGCCGCGAGCAATTGGGTGTTGAGAACAATGGCTTGACTTTCGACCGGTTGTTCGATGATCGATTGTTCATAGTCGCTGGAGCACTTCATCCACTCGCAAGTCGAAGAACGACGACATTGGAGGAAGCCGCCCGCCAACAATGGGTGCTTCCAGTGACAGACGGCGGGGTAACAGCACAGTTGGCAACTGAGCTGCGCAAGCACGGGTTGGAGCTGCCACACTCCGTCGTCACGTCTATGTCAATGCTCGTCCGATATGAGCTGATTGCGACAAACGGGTTTCTCACAGCCATGTACGGCTCGGTGCTTCGCTTCGGGAAAGTGCCGAGATTCCTGCGGGTTCTACCGATAGATCTGCCCATCGGCATGCCAATTGGATTGCTTCGGCTAAGAAACCGCACGCTAGCGCCAAGTGCGGAGTTGTTCGCCATGGTCACTCGGGGCATCGTCCGACCCATGCACTCGTTAAGCGCAAAGCAGCTACGCCGCGAGATGCAAGCAAATTCGTGACCCTGCACTCCGCAGCGTCTACAACCGCAATCCCGGGCTTAGCTGCAGTCTTGTCAAACCTCCGTCGCCACCAGCCGCTGCAATGATCATGCAGTTTCTGCTTCTGAGCGCGGACACGCGCACCGTCTGCACGCTGCGCAATACTCTGGCGAAGTCGCTTGCCCCGACGCTTCCACCGACTGCGGACTTAGCTGATGTACTGAATGGGTCCAAGACCCATTCAGTACCCCTTTCGACGCACGCTGCTGCACACCACCTGCACGCTGCGCAACACGCTGGCCTAAGCCGCTTGGGCCGACGCTTTCGCTGACTTCTGACTTAGCTGATGTACTGAATGGGTCCAAGTCCCATTCGGTACATCTTTTGACCTATACTGACGCACATCGGCCGGTGCAAGAGGCTATCAAACTGGCGTAAGGGGGCGCGCTACATACCGGCACGATGGACCCAGTAAGAACGTCTCTTCGCGAAGCCTTGCCGCATCACCCATCTGCCGCCCTCCACCATCCACAAGCCCTCTCGATGCAACTCGCAGTAAGTCGGCCTGCACGAGCGCCATCGGACTAATGCGATTACGAGAGCATCGTCTGACCTCTCGTGTTGGGCACTCGGCTCGTCCTCCATGCAGCCTTCGTACGTCCAGCGAAAGATCTCCAATTCGGCTGGACTGCAGGGATTGAAAGTTCGATCGGGCAACAACGCCGCAGCACCGATTACCTCCGCCTGGTGCGGACCCCAAGACTCCTCAGGAGGTCTCCTCCAAAGGGAGCGGCCGAACTTGTTGGTTGCAATCGGAACCTCGTATTCCAAGCGATCGTTCCAAAGCTCCACGCATGACGGCGCCTTCGACGCAACCGTTTCGACCAGCGCCGCGCCTACGTCCATCTCAATCCCGAGTTCCAGCAATGCCGTCAGTACAACATCTGCCAGATCAAAGACGCTGCCGCCCTGAAGCTCAAGCCCTCGCTGAAGGCCGGCGAACACGGCCGCAGCAGAAGCTGCAGAGTTCTTAGCGGACAGGTTTGTTTCTCCGGGTCTGGGGCTGCGGTTAGGGTCATCAGACATAGCGCTGAGCATTCCGACCGGTGTTTGGGGTGCCCAAGTAGGGTAGGCACGAGTTCGAGTGCTTACCGGCACAAGCACTTGCATTGTGTCGCGCTGGTCCATCTGCGCTGCGCAACCCCCTGGCGGAAGCCGTCTTCGCTGCTGCACACCATCAGCACGCCGCGTAACACGCTGGCCAAAGCCGCTTGGGCTGACGCTTCCGCCACGCTCAGACTTAGCTGATGTACTGCAGCGCGGCAGCGATGGATTCGATCAGGTCGGCTTGCGTGATGTTCGTGCTCATGGGGCTTCCAGGGGGCTTGAGAAGGTGTGCGCCGCTTCAAAGACGCGCAGGTCTTTGCTAGGGTGAACCGACCCGTATTTTGACAGCGAACTCTTCGGGAGCCTGACATGGCCGATCACCCGCCCGACGGCGGTACCACCCGGCTGGAGCGCGACAGCTTCGGCGACATCCGCGTGCCGGCGGCGCGCCTGTGGGGGGCGCAGACCCAGCGTTCCCTGCAGCATTTCGATATTTCGACCGAATGCCTGCCCGATGAGCTCATCCATGCCCTGGTGCTGGTCAAGCGGGCGGCGCGGCTCGGGCCGTGCTGTTTGGCTTGATGGCCGAGGGGGCGAGAGAGATTCGCCTGATCAACCGTACCCGCGCCAAGGCCGAGGCACTGGCCGAGGACATGGGGGGTGTCGTCCAGGTGCTGGATTGGGAACAGCGAGAAGCCGCGCTTGAAGGCTGCGCCCTGCTGGTCAACACCACCAACCAGGGCATGTACGGCCAGCCGCCGCTGGACATCCGGCTGGACGCGCTGCCCCTGTCGGCCATGGTGTCCGACCTGATCTATATCCCGCTGGAAACGCCCCTGCTGGAGGCGGCGCGTCTGCGCGGTCACCAGACGGTCAACGGTCTTGGCATGTTGCTCAACCAGGCGGTGCCAGCGTTTGAGGCCTGGTTTGGCGTCAAACCGGAAATTACCGGCGAACTTCGTCAGGCTATTTTGGCCACATTTCAATGATGGGTGTTCTGACCGAACCCAAGATCGACGCGCACTGCCATGTGCTCGATCCGGCCAAGTTCCCGTATAACCCGGACGTGGCTTACCACCCCGCTGGACAGGAAATGGGCAAGGCGGAGTACTTCCTGCAGCTCATGGCGTGTTACGAGGTCAAGCACGCCCTGCTGGTGGGGCCCAACTCGGGCTATGCCACCGACAACCGCTGCCTGCTGCATGCCCTGCAGATCGGGCAAGGCGCATTTAAGGGCATTGCGGTGGTGCCCAACGACTGCCCGCTTGAAACCCTGCAGGTGCTCAAAGCCCAGGGTGTGATTGGCCTGGCGTTCAATGCGGCACTGATGGGGTTTGATTTTTATGCCGGCATAGAGCCCTTGCTGCGGCGCTTGCGCCAGCTGGACATGTGGGCGCAGTTCCAGGTCGACAAAGACCTGTTGCCTCGATTTCTGCCCATGCTCTCGCGGGTGGATGTGAAAGTCATGGGGGACCATTGCGGCCGCCCGCACCTGCCCGATGGGGTGTCACAGGCCGGATTTCAGGCCTTGCTGGCGCTGGGTCGCGAGCAGCGGGCGGTGGTCAAGCTCTCGGGCTTCGCCAAGTTTTCTGAAGCGGGTTACCCGTTTGCGGACGTGCGACCGTATGTGCAGGCGCTGGTGCGCGATTTCGGACTGAAGCAGTGCGTCTGGGCATCGGACTGGCCTTACCTGAAGGCGCCGTACCGCCTCGATTACGGCCCCATGCTGCGCACGTATGAATCGATGTTCACCCCCCAGGAGCGCCGGCAGCTGATGTGGTTGTCGCCGAATCAACATTTTGGATTCTGAACGTACCTTTTGAATTCGAGTGGCGGCTTTGGGTCGAAAGCCGTCCGATGTAGGAAAGTTCGAATCCCCAACCCCACCAAAAACAGGGGGTCTGAAAACTGAGCGAGTTAGTTAAACAATCTCTTCTGCCCCGCCAAGACTCATTCGAACTGATTCCAAGTCATTCGAACAATTTCCAATCCGTTCGGGGCCTTCCAAAGCCCTCCTAGAACACCTTCCGGACCAGGCTGGCTTCCTCGTAGGCCTCAATGTCCTTGAGTCGGTACAGGACCTTCCCAACGATCTTCAGGTACGGCGGCCCTTCGCCGACAGTGCGCCAGCGCTGAAGGCGCGCGACTGAGCAGACCCAGCGATCGGCCAGCATCTTTTCGGTCAAGAGTTCTCTCGCAGGCTCGGCCGGGACCCCTGGAGCCGGGATTCGGAATGCGGGCCTGCTGACCTCCAGTTTGGCAATGCTGCTGGCCAGAACATCCAGAACATCGCGGGTGCCTTCCGGCCGTGGCGTCGCAGAAGAGGTGTGGCCATGTGCCTCGGTGCCTGTATGGGGTGATTTCATACAAGTTCATACCAGTTGGCCGGGCGCTTTTTCTCAGCGTGGTTAGGCGGCTTTCGGCCAAAACCAGCTTCTCGACCGCCGGTGCATGCATGGCAGCTTTAGGTCTACCAACTGCCTCTACAAGCTCGTTGCTCGTGGATGAATAACGAATTGCCGTCAAACTTTTCCCTTGGCTCCCGCGAGGCCTTCCAAAATCGGACAATCCGGCCGTTCATCCCCATGGCAACAGCTGATCAAGTGCGCCAATGCCGTTTTCATTGACAAAATTTCCTCAAGCTTCTTATCCAGAAAATCCAAATGCTGCTGAGCAAGCGATTTCACCTCGCGGCTTGGACGAGTCCGGTCTTGCCATAGCCCAAGTAGGTTTTTGATTTCCTCTAACGAAAACCCGAGGTCACGAGCATGTCGGATGAATTGGAGGTTACCGACGTCTTTCTCGCCATACCGACGATAGCCTGAATCGCTCCGGCTAGCCGGCGATAGCAGCCCGATGCTTTCGTAATGCCGAATCATCTTGGCCGACACACCAGCCGCTTTCGCCATTTCACCGATATTCATTGAGTCGTTCTCCATGTGCTTATGAAGTCGTTGCGCCGTGCCAATTACGCAGCAGCAGCGCATTGGTTACCACACTAACGCTGCTGAACGCCATGGCGGCTCCGGCAACGACCGGATTCAGCATCCCCAAAGCTGCCAGAGGAATACCTAGCACATTGTAGGCAAAGGCCCAGAACAAGCCCTGCTTGATTTTGCTGTAGGTACGACGCGAGACATCGAACGAGTCAGCCACCAATCGAGGGTCGCCACGCATCAGCGTGATACCTGCTGCTTCCATGGCAACATCCGTCCCGGTCGACATGCTTAGTCCGACATCGGCTGCCACCAGGCTTGGCGCATCGTTCAGTCCGTCACCGACCATCGCAACAATGTGCCCCTTGCCACGAAGTCCCTGGATGATGTTGGCCTTGTCACCCGGAAGAAGCTGGGCACACACCTCATCGATGCCTAATTCCCTTGCTACTGCCTCGGCACTTCCCTGGTTGTCCCCCGTGAGCATGACCGTCTTGATACCGAGCTGACGTAACCTGGCGATCGCCTGGTAAGAGGCCGGTTTTATGGTGTCGCCAAAGGCAAAGAGTCCTAGCAGTTCAGAGGTCGTGCCCTTTTGATGCATCAACCACGAGATGGTTTTACCTTCGCTTTCCAGTTGTATCGCAACAGGACCAAGCTCACCGGCAGAGACGCCATGTTCATGCAGGAGCCGCGAACTGCCGAGGAGCATCAATCCCGTTCCCAACTTGGCTTGGATACCGCGTCCTGGTAACGCCTTGGCATCACTGACACGTGGCAGGGTAACGCCCAATTCACGCACTTTCTCCATTACTGCATGTGCCAAAGGATGGTCACTGGTTTGTTGGAGGGCTCCAGCGATACCCAACAGCGTATCTTTCGAAATGACGCCAACCGGTTCAAATGCAGCAAGTGACGGCTTGCCCTCAGTTAGCGTGCCGGTCTTGTCGAATGCCACTGTCGTGACTGAATGCGCTACTTCTAGGGCTTCGGCATCCTTGATCAGAATGCCTTGGCGAGCGGCCACACCGGTGCCGGCCATGATGGCGGTGGGAGTGGCCAAGCCCAGCGCACATGGACAGGCGATGACCAGGACGGCAACCGCATTGATTAAGGCCTGTTCCCAGTTTCCTGAGTAAAACATCCAGCCAGCGAAGGTGGCCACGGCAATCACCAACACTACCGGCACAAAGATAGCACTGACACGGTCCACGATGCGTTGAATTGGCGCCTTGGCAGCCTGGGCAGATTCGACCATGCGAATGATACGGGCCAGGGTCGTCTCCGCGCCGATGGCCGCGGTGCGGACGTGCAGTAGCCCCTCGCCATTTACCGAACCACCCGTCACCTTGTTGCCCACGCTCTTCGAGACAGGCAGGCTTTCACCGGTGATGAGCGCTTCATCCGCGTGGCTTTGCCCACTGACCACTTCACCATCGACGGTAATCCGCTCACCTGGGCGGATAACGACGAGGTCGCCGATGGCCAAGCTTTCGACCGGCGTCGCCACCTCTTCGTCACCGACCAGAACCCTGGCAACACTGGGGCGAAGCGCATTCAAGGCACGAATGGCATCCGCAGTTTGTCGTTTGGCACGAGTCTCCAGCCATTTGCCCAAAAGGACAAGGGTGATGACCGCTGCCGAGGCCTCAAAGTAGAGATGGACAGCACCTTCATCGCCGCTCTGAATCAGCTGATAGACCGAGAGGCCGTAGGCAGCGCTGGTGCCCAGTGCGACCAGCAAATCCATGTTGCCTGCCCGCGCCTTGACGGCCTTCCATCCAGCCAGGTAGAAACGCCAACCTAGCCAAAACTGAACCGGGCTAGCCAATACCATTTGTACCCAGCCGTCTAGCATCCACTCAATTCCGAAGAGTTCGAGCAGCATGGGCGCCATCAATGGCAGCGTCAGCAAGGTGCTAAGGAAAATTGGCCACCAATCGGGGAGATGACTGCGTGGCGACTCCTGTGCTTGCTCGGTGAGCGGATTGGCGGTGTAACCCGCTTTGCTTATCGCTGCGGCCAACATGGTAAAAGTCACCCCGGATAAGGTCTCGACCGTTACCTTTTCGGTGGCCAGGTTGACGGACGCTTTCAACACCCCGGGCACCTTGAGTAAAGCTTTCTCGACGCGGCCGACGCAGGAGGCGCACGTCATGCCTTCGACCTGAAGTTCGACTGACTCAGTTTTAGCCTGGTATCCCGCCTTGTAGACTGCTTCGGCCAAAGCAGGAATCGCAACATCCGGCGTGGTTTTTATCGACGCCTCCTCGGTGGCCAGATTGACACTGACGTCAGTTACACCGGGGGTCTTCTGTAGTGCCTTTTCGACACGAGAAACGCAGGAAGCACAGGTCATCCCGACGATGCCGAGCCTTATTTCGATTGCTGAAGCGGATTGTGAGGTGGCGGACATTGGAATTTCCCAAAGGTTACGATGAACCGATGGTGAGGGTTCCAATAATGGGAAGGTCAAGCGCCTTGGTGCTATTTTTTTGCGTCTGTAGTTTTACTTGACATTGCCACAATGGGAAGGCTCAGAGTGGTGTTTCTTGTTCAAACACCCACAAGGAGAAACACCATGATTACCTTTGAAGTAAAAGACATGACCTGCGGCCATTGCGCGGGCCTCATCAGCAAGGCATTGAAAGACCTGGATAGCGCGGCAAAGGTCACTATCGACATTCAGCAGCACCTGGTCTCCGTGGTGCCGGTTGGAGCGACTTTTCAAGAGATTCGTGAGGTAATCGTCGAGGCAGGATATACGCCGACGCCGGTGGTTTAAGCGTCGATTTGACTCTCTGCACTGCTCATACCGGTGGCGAGCGCTACATCAACCATTCGTTCCCGGTTGATGACAGGCACAAGTTTCCCATGGGCTGCTGCCACCAAGTCATGCAGGATGCCTCATTCGGCCTGCTATGCGGCGCCGAGCACTGATAGCTTAGCGCCATCAGTTGCAGCTCCAAAGCTTTCATGCTGGCTAAACGGGCTTGAGGGCCATGCTTGCCAGTCGTATTCAACGGGTTGCGCTTGCTTAAAGGCCAGTGTTAAGAGCATTTATTTAGGCAAGAAATTTTTTCTGACCTTTAGCGACTGCTTTGGATCGGATAGCTGATGTTGTTGCTGCCTCATGCGAGAGTCGGCGAAGGGTCGAAAGCTGCCCCATCCGGGAGGGGTAGTTCGAATCCCCGACCCCATCAAAAAACGATGCATCCGGACCTGAGCAGGTTGGTGGGGCCATCTTCACTGCTCCGCCAGTGACTTCTTTCAATATTTCAATCCTTCAAACGCCTGTTTGCAAGCTGTTGATCTGATTGAGTTTTTTCTTTTAAAGCTTTCCCCGATCTTGAAGAAAGTCACCCTTTCAAAGGGCGGTCGAACTGTTGAGACGGCTTTCTGCTCAAAACCTCTTGACTTAGCCAGTTCAAAACCTGAATTTTTACCGTACCAATTTCTTGCTGTTTTTATTGATTCTGCCCACCAGAAGATTCTTCAATTTCTTCGGTGTGGGAAGCACTACAAGCGTCGCAGTTGGTTAGATGAATTTTTATCGTTATGGCCTCGGCAGAACAGGGTTGAGTTGTAACTTGCCACTTTTTCTGATCGCAAGCACAAAGTCTTCCCAATCCTGAGATTGCTTTACATCTGAAACCCTCCAATCCATGGATTGAAGAAGACGCTGAAGATGAGTCAAACGCGGCTCGATGGGTCCCGCAAAGAAGATTTTCCCCGCCGAGTTAGCAATGACTATGGTTGGGAAAGTCAGGATCTCAAGGTCCGCCAATGAATCAGCTTGGTCTTCAACGTCCACCCAATGCAAGTTAAAGCCTTCAGTGGATAAGTCATCAAATTCCGCCTTGATTTTGCGGCAGATTGCGCACCAAGCTGCGCACAAGCAATAAACGTCCAGCATGGATGGTGGCCTTTCCAAATGAGCAGCGGTTGACCAGAGCCCAGAAAGCATTCCCGATGGATGTGGATGACTTTCATTGGCGCATGTAAAGGGTTGTCCAATGTGCGCCACTTGGCCCATACGCGCCAGACTCAGTTGGCGATCAAACGACCCAACCAGTTGCTGATCAATCTCGTCGTATTGACTTTGCCAAAGCGTTTACCAGTCTTCCCAGTGCCTTGAGCGCTGGCCCGAGTTGCCCCGCCAAGGGGTGTCCGAAATTGAGTCGAATGAAGTGGCTGAATCGCTGGTCCGCAGAGAACAATTGTCCTGGAGCGATGCTGATGTTTTGAGATAAGGCCAGGCGCTGAAGCTCTAGGGCATTCAAACCAGGCGGTAACTCCACCCACAAAAAGTAGCCGCCCTCGGGCTGTGTAACCCGAACGCCTGCCGGAAAATGCTTGGCAATGACTTGAAGCGCCACGTCACGCTGCGCGCTGAGCGTCTCGCGCAACAAGCGCAGGTGCTTGTCGTAACCACCTTCCTGCAGGTAACTCAGGATGCCCAATTGCACGGGTACCGAGACAGATAAGGTGCTTGAAAGTTTGAGCCGCTCCACGGTGCGCGCATAACGGCCTGCAGCCGTCCATCCCAACCGATACCCGGGTGCCAGATTCTTGGAAAACGAGCTGCAGTGCAACACCCAGCCGTCCTTGTCAAAGCTTTTGGCCGGTGGCGGCCTCCGCACGCCAAAGTACAACTCACCATACACATCGTCCTCGATCAACGGGATACCCTTTTGCGAAAGTAAGTGGACCAGTTTGCGCTTGTTCTCCAAGGGCATGAGTGCACCTAAAGGGTTCTGGAAGTTGGGCATGAACCAGCAGGCCTTTACGCGCTCGCGTTTGAGCACGGCTTCTAGCGAGTCAAGTTGAATGCCATCGCGGGGGTGGGTAGCGACCTCCACCGCCCTCAGCTTCAAACGTTCAAGCGCCTGCAGACAGCCATAAAAGGCTGGGGACTCGATGGCCACGGCATCACCTGCTTGGGTGACGGCTTGCAGGCACAAGTTCAGCGCTTCCATTGCACCGCTGGTGATCACAATTTCCTCTGAGCTGGCGGCGACCCCGTTGCCCATGTAGCGCACCGCAATTTGGCGGCGTAACTCCGCGTTCCCCGGTGCTAGGTCTTCCAGCAATTGGGCTGGTGACATTTCTCGAAGAGCGGCGCCCATGCTGCGTCCAAGTCGGGCAACTGGAAACAAATGTGGGTTGGGAAAAGCGGATCCGAGAGGCACCACATCGAGCCCGTGCCCCGCGCCCAAGACTTCCAACACCAAGTCGTTGACGACCACCTCCCGTGGCTCTGGGGCAGGTTTGGCGGCCTGTGGTTCGTTGCGCAAGGCGGGCCGACTCTTCACGAAGTAGCCCGAGCGTGGTCGTGCCTCGACCAGTCCTCGCGCCTCCAGCAGGTAATAGGCCTCAAACACCGTTGACGGGCTCAAGTGCCGGGCGGTAATGGTCTGGCGCACGGAGGGCAGCCTCTCGCCGGGCTGAATGGTCCCTGAAGCGATCAGGGCCTCAATGTCCTCGGCCAGTAATTCGTATTTTTTCATATGAAGGGTAGGTCAGAGATTTAATCAAACTGATACGGTATTTTAAAGATTAACTGAGTCTGGTGGTATCAGATGTTGTTCGCGACACTGCTCTAAACCGTTCACTAGTCCACCAAACATGAGTCCAACTGCATCGTCATCTGTATCGCGCCGTCTTGCATGGTGGCTGCTTTTTTGTGGCCTTTACCAAGGCACAGTCTTGGCTGCTGAACCACCTGAGTCCATGGGGCAACGGATGCAGGCATGCGCCACTTGCCATGATCCAGAAGGGCGCGCGACGAACAGCGCGTGATCAGTCAAGGCAGCAAAGCACCGACCATCAGCCAGAAACGCGACAGCGCCTGACCCTCAAAGAAAGCCACAATGGACATCGACGCACTCATCCTCTCTCGCATCCAGTTTGCCGCGAACATCAGCTTTCACATCCTGTTCCCCACCATCACCATCGCGCTGTGCTGGTTCTTGCTGTTCTTCCGTTTGCGCTTTGCCCGCAGCCGGGATGTGGCCTGGGAAGAGGCCTACTATTTTTGGACCAAGGTGTTTGCGCTCACCTTTGCGTTGGGCGTGGTTTCGGGCATTGTGATGAGTTTCCAGTTCGGCACCAATTGGCCGGGTTTCATGGAGCGCACGGGCAATATTTCAGGGCCGCTGCTGGGCTATGAGGTGCTGACGGCGTTTTTCCTGGAGGCCAGCTTTCTGGGCATCATGCTCTTTGGTCGCGGCAGGGTAAGCGAGCGGGTGCACTTGATTGCCACTTTTTTGGTCGCGTTTGGCACCACCATGTCGGCCTTCTGGATTTTGAGCCTGAACTCCTGGATGCACACCCCGGCAGGTTTCGAAATCGTCAACGGCCAATTCATCCCCACCGATTGGCTGGCGGTGGTTTTTAACCCCTCCTTTCCTTACCGGTTTGCCCACAAGTTGCTCGCCTCGGCACTGACCGCTTCGTTCTTGATCGCTGGTCTGTGCGCTTGGCAATTGCTCAAAGGCAGCGCCACAAGCGGCACCCACAAAGCCATGCGTGCGGCCATCTTCACTGCTGCTTGCGTGATTCCGTTGCAGTTCCTGGTGGGCGACATGCACGGCCTTAACACCCTGGAGCACCAACCGGCCAAAGTTGCTGCCATGGAGGGCATTTGGGAGACCGAGCGCGGTGCTCCACTGACGCTTTTTGGTATTCCCGACCAAGAAGCACGCACCACCCACTTCGCGGTGAAGATCCCAAAAATGGCCAGCCTGATCCTGACCCACGAGCTGGACGGCGAAGTCAAGGGCATCAACGAATTTGAAGGTGTGCATCCTCCCGTGGCACCGGTGTTTTATGCCTTTCGGGTGATGGTGGGTATGGGTTCGCTGATGTTGTTAGTCGCCGGTTTCACCGCCTGGCGCTTGTGGCGTCAGCGCAGGCAGCCAGAAGTGACACTGCCCAAGCCCCTGCTGTGGGTGCTCTCGGGCATGGCGTTCTCCGGCTGGGTCGCCACGCTGGCGGGCTGGTACGTGACCGAGATCGGTCGCCAGCCCTTCCTGGTGTATGGCTTGATGCGCACCAGCGAAGCCGCCACCACCTTGCCGCCGCCCTACATTGCGCTCACCTTGACGGCTTACCTGGTGGTTTATGGCTTGCTGTTGGTGACTTATGTTGGCGTGTTGAAGTACATGGCCGAGCACCCCAAGGAACACAGACAGGATGCGCCGACGGGTGCCCTGTTGGGCAAAGCGGGGGTTTGATGAAGCTTGTCTTTGTGAATCTGATACTGAAAGGCGACCATGACCTGGGCTGAATTCATACCACTGTTTTTCTTGGTCGTGATGGGGCTGTCCCTGCTGGCTTATGTGATTTTGGATGGTTACGACCTGGGCGTTGGCTTGCTGCTCTTGCAAGCGACCGACGCCGAGAAGGACACCATGATCGCGAGCATCGGACCGTTTTGGGACGCAAACGAAACCTGGCTGGTGTTGGGCGTGGGGGTGTTGTTGATCGCCTTTCCGATGGCCCATGGCGTGGTGCTCCAAGCGTTGTACCTGCCCGTGGCGGTGATGCTGATCGGGTTGATTCTGCGCGGTGTGGCGTTCGACTTCCGGGTCAAAGCACCGCTGCGCTACAAGCTATTCTGGAACCGCGCGTTTTTTGCCGGTTCGCTCATGGCCAGTGCGTCGCAAGGTTGGATGCTGGGCAGCTACATCACCGGTTTTGCCAATGGGCCCTTGGGCTGGGCATTTAGCCTGGGCATCGCCATCACCTTGCCCGCCGCTTATGTGTTGCTGGGTTCGGGCTGGTTGATCATGAAAACCGAAGGCGATCTGCAGCAAAAAACGGTGCGCTGGGCGCGGCTTGTGCTGTGGCCCATGGCGGCTGCCTTGCTGGCCATCTCGGCGGCCACGCCCTTGGTGAAAACGGGCGTGTTGGAGAAATGGTTCGGTATGCCCCAGGTGTTTGCCTTGCTGCCAGTGCCCCTCATGTGCGCCTTGGCTCTTTTTACCATGCGTTGGGTACTCACACGGCCAAATCTGGTCAATGCGGGCTACGGCTGGCTGGTGTTTGCCAATACCGTGCTGATTTTTGTGCTGGCCTTCTTCGGCTTGGCCTACAGCATCTTCCCCGACATCGTGATTGGACGCATGACAGTGTGGGAAGCTGCCATAAGCACCGCGTCGCTGAATGTGATTTTTTTCGGCGTTGCGATCACGCTGCCGGTGATCATCGGTTACACGGTATTCATGTACCGCGTGTTTTGGGGCAAAGCGACCGCGCTGAAGTACGGCTGAACAGAATATGCAGAGAACGCCAAATCGGTAAAGACCCTCAAACACCGTTGACGGGCTCAAGTGCCGGGCGGTAATGGTCTGGCGCACGGAGGGCAGCCTCTCGCCGGGCTGAATGGTCCCTGAAGCGATCAGGGCCTCAATGTCCTCGGCAAGTAATTCGTACTTTTTCATAGGACAGGGTGGGGTCAGTAGTCCGGAAAAACTGATACGGTGTTTTAAATATTAACTGAGTCTGGCGGTATCAGATGTTGTTCGCGACACTGCTCCCAACCGTTCACGAGTCCCCAAAACATGAGTCCAACTGCATCGTTATCTGTATCGCGCCGTCTAGCATGGTGGCTGCTTTTTTTTGGCCTTTACCAAGGCACAGTCTTGGCGGCTGAACCACCTGATTCCATGGGGCAGCGGATGCAGGCATGCGCCACATGCCATGGCAAGGATGGGCGAGCAACAAATATCGGCTATTTCCCGAGGATTGCGGGCAAGCCCGCTGGTTATTTGTACAACCAGCTCATCAACTTTCGAGACGGTAGACGTCAGAACGCGGCCATGGCTTATCTGCTGGACCACATGTCTGACCAGTACCTGATGGAAATCGCGACCCATTTCGCATCGTTGGACCTTCACCAAATACGCACCCCGATTCCATTCATCGCTCTGCTGCTTCAGCGGCTCGAATGGCTCTGGCGAAAAGAACAGTGCTCGCCATACCGCCAAAGCCGCCTGGGTGTTGTATGGAAATTTCAAAGCATGAGGCCGGTTGGCCTGTTGGACTGGCTGCACACTGAGCAAATAAGCAAACATCGCGTCCGTGTCGTCTCTGGTGATTCGGGTGTACTCCGTGTAAGGAAAGGCGGGATAGAGAAGCCTGCCATCTTTTGAGCGGCCATGGTGCATCGCTTGCCAGAAGTCGGCTGCGGACCAAGCGCCTATTCCTGTCAGTTTGTCTGAGGTGATGTTGGAGGTGAAAACTGTGCCAAAGGATGTGTCAATACCTTTTCCACCGGCAAACGGAAAGCCTCCTCGCGCGGTATGGCAAGCAGCACAGTTTCCAACCTGGACCAAATAGGCACCACGCTGAGCCACCTGCGGTGCCAGAGCCTCGTTAAATGGGCGGTCTTCGATGGAAGGCCCATCCCGGTCTTTTATCCACCCAAGGCAAACAAATCCCCCCAAACATACAACCATGATCACGGCCAAAGTCTTGGCCACTCTCAAACGCAAGACTTTCATCGGAATCCACTCCCACATTCCATGGTCGGTTGAACAGGCAGGCTTCCGACAGGTAAGCCCCGCTTAACTGGCTGCGAAGACAGCCAGGTCGCAACCGCCACAACGTCTTGCGGCGACAGTCGGCGCGCGATTTCCCCCATGCAGTCTGGCGAGCTTGCACGCCGCATGCCGGTGCGCCAAGCACCCAACTGCCCAAGCAGGTAATCGTGCGGTAGACCGAGCAGACCCGGCATGGCGGGAGCCACCCCCGTAATGGCTGCCCCATGGCAGCTCGCGCAGGCGGGTATGCCTCGGGATTCGTCACCGTGACGGACTAGTTGCTCTCCACGGGCCAGCGTCGCTGCGGGCGCTTTGGTGGTCTGCGCTGGCGGGTATACGGATCGTCTTTGCGTCATATGCAGATGTCAACGGATGACCAATCGGGTTATTCGGTTCAACGCGGTTGCCATTGATGGTTATCGTCACCTTGTTGCGACCTGCGGCTTTACCCTCAAGAAACCGATGAAAAACCAGCGCCAAGTGCCGCTCCAAAAGCATGATTTCCGATGAAAATGGATCAAGCCCTCGTGCAGTTGGCATCGTTTGTGGAGGACGCATATCTTTCCACAGTACGACGGTCCCATGATTTCCAAGGGCGGTCACCTCTTGCTCCCAAGGTTCTAGTGGTTCAGACTTGGCGATCCAACCGTCCATGTCGTCAACATCCCAGGTGAGATGATTGGGCTGAGTCCCGTTGCACTTAGTGACAACCGTGAATACCTTTGCCTGGGACCAAGACGCTCCTTTCAATCCGTATCCGTACTTGCCTAAGCTGTTGCCCTCGTATTCAGAGCTGCTGCCAATCCGCATGGCCTCGGAAAGCGTAGCTGAATCCATGCCGCGGCCATTGTCTGCAATGCTCATCCACCGGCCATGACCGCTATCTGGTCTGCCGAAAGTGATGGCTATGTGTGTGGAATCTGCACTAATTGCGTTATCCACTAAGTCAGCGACTGCGGAGGGCATAGTGTGGCCCACGGCTGCCAGAATTTTCACCAGACGAGAGGGATTGGGAGCAAGTTCAACCCCTTTTTGTATAGAACTCACAAGCGTAGGTGCGGGGGGTGATTCTTTCTTCGGTGCGGTGAACAGGTCTGACCTAGCTTGACTGAGAGTTTGCCAAGTGCGATGTCCCTCGTCGTCGTGAAGTGCAATCATGGCCGACTTAGCAAGCCTGCTGCTTTCGCCGTCAGCCAGTATCTTTTTTGTTACCGAGTGGTCTGATGGAAATACAGCCCAAGAACCGACAGCCGGGGTTGATCCAGCCTCAATCTCCATGGCAAAAAGGCAGCCAGGCGCAACAAAGCTGTAGCACTTGTCTTTAGGGCAATTTCCCTCGAGACGCCAATTCTTATCCTGCCGTTTTAGCCACTGATGCGCTTCACCGATCCCGTCATCAGTGTCGTAGCGTAGTTTCATTGGGATGGTTTCGGAGTCCTTTGCTGCCGGGAACACGCGGTCTACTACATCCCAGTCAAAATTAATAGCGCGCTGTTTTGAGCCCTCTTTACCTTGGCGACGGTACTCATGAAACATTCCGAGTTCACTGTGCGTAAGGACTCTCAAGATTAGGAAACGCATCGTTACTCACCGTTCCTTCCCGTTGTTGTGACCAACGTCTTTTTTTTCAATCTAAGTATGTCTCTGCGGATATCGGAAATTTCTTGACAACCGATCATTGATCGCATTGCCATTGCGACTGAATACGCCATAAGCGGAGGGACGGCATTTCCTATCTGCTTAAATGCAGCATTCAAGCTGCAGGTCAGCAACTCCGAGCAGTTGCACTTGGTCCCAATGACCCTGGATGTGAGGGTGCGTCCCCCGAAGGGCATGTACGGCGAGTCCAACTCCATTCGCTATCTGCCGCGAGGCGGTGCCAGCGCAACAGCAGCGCCGCCCGCGCCGTCGTTCACGCCGCCCTCGGCACCTGCTGCCGCACGTCCCATCACGGCTGCGCCGACCGCTACTCCCGCGGCCAACGGCCTGCCCTGGAAGCGTCAGGCCTGAGGAGGACCCGAGCATGCATGAGCACGCTCTAGCGGCCACACCGATCCGACTGCCCAGCACATTGCAGGGCTGCCGTGAGCGTCTGGCCGCGCTTCAAGATGAGATCGCCTCCATCCGGATCCAGATCGCCACGACCGATATC
>Ga0255131_1000248_pt1 | contig 18381 bp, 15 predicted proteins | sample Law_Yuk_RepC_8d_FD_188554 | JGI IMG/M metagenome (GOLD analysis project Ga0255131, IMG submission 188554) | Freshwater microbial communities from St. Lawrence River, New York, United States - Law_Yuk_RepC_8d | ecosystem: Environmental > Aquatic > Freshwater > River | place: USA: New York... | reverse complement strand
CCACCGACGGGGTGAGGCCGACTCGAGGTCGATCCCTTGAAGGTAGCCGTAGAAACTCAAATTGAAGTCCAACCGGGTTTGTTCGCCATCGGTGATGACATCCAAGCCGGCCGCCAGTTGATCCTTCACGGCACAGGTCACCGCATCGGATTGAAGCTCGGCGCGGTCCTCGGAACCAAAGCGCTCGAGGTGTTGGGAGGCATGCTCCAGCCAGGCCGGAAACGGGTAACTGCCAATGACCGAGGTTCGCAATGGGCACTGATTCATGGGAGCAGACGATGGAAGGCTTTGGGCCGGTTGGATTTTTAGACGGGCTCAGTCGAAGATGACCGTCCGGTTGCCCGCCAGGAAAACACGGTCTTCAAAGACCAACCGGAGGGCTTGGGCCAAAGCAAATTGCTCCACATCTCGCCCGGCCCGGACAAGGTCTTCAGCAGCATGGGTGTGGTCCACCGGGATGACTTGCTGGACCAGAATGGGGCCGGCATCCAAATCATCAGTCACGAGGTGGGCCGTGGCTCCAATGACCTTCACCCCACGCTGAAAGGCCTGATGGTAAGGCTTCGCTCCGATGAAGGCCGGAAGGAAGGAGTGGTGAATATTGATGATCCGGGACGGGTACTGACGGACGAACTCCGACGACAGCACCCTCATGTATTTGGCCAGCACGAGAAACTCGGGCTGTATCTCGTCGAGAATGCGGCGCACGGCTGCCTCATGAGCCCCACGCTCCAATCCCTCGGCAGGAACGTAATGGAACGGCACGTCGAACTTTCGGACCAGATCGCCGAGCACCGGGTGGTTGCTGATCACCGCCTCGATCCGGGCGTTGATGCCTCCAAATTGGTGACGAATGAGGAGGTCTCCCAAACAGTGATGCTCGCGGGAAGCCAGCACGACGATCCGCTTGGGTCCCGACTGGGCCAAACGGACCAAAGCACCCGGTGGCAGGGATGATTGAGTCTCCGCCACGAGCTGCTGGCCCGCGTCGGAGTTTTCAAGTCCATCGAACTCGGTGCGCATGAAGAAACGCCCCGACGCGGCATCCACGAACTCCTGATTGCCGACGACATTGCAGCCATGGCGTAGCAGCACGCCACTAATGGCGTGCACCAATCCCCGTTGATCCGGGCACTCGACCAGAAGGACCGCCATGGCTGAGGAAATCAGTGGCGACGGCCGCGACCACCCCGGCGATTGCCTGAATCCCGGCCACGATCATCACGACCGCGATCTTCCCGTCCACGGCGCTCGCCGCCCTCTGCACGAGGGGCCGGGACCGGAGCCTGACCGTTCTCGCGCAGCCAGAGACGGCGCTCGATGTCGTCCATCCGATCCCAGTTGGCCGGCTTGGGCACTTCGACCGGTGCGGACGGCGCGGGAGATTCCACAACCGGTGTGGGCTCGACTTGGGGCTGCGAGGCGCGTTGAGGACGCTCCGAAGGCTCCTCCATGCGACGAGGCGGACGGCCTCCCTCGCTACGATCACCCCCACGGTCAGAGCGTTCGCTCCGCTCTCCGGAGCGACTGCGATATTCCTCGCGGGGTTCCCGTTCGGCGCGTTCCGGACGCTCAGATCGCACATCCCGGACCTCACGCACTGGGGCCGCTTGGGGCACTTCACGCTGCTCGCGCGGCTCACGGATTTCGCGGGATTCACTGCTCTCACGGGCTCCGCGCGGGTCACGCTCACTACCCCGGCCACGGCCGCCATCGCGACCGCTTTCACGGCCCGACTCACGGCTGCCGGATCGCTCACCGCGATCATTGCGAACACGTTCCTCACGACCGCCATCATTACGACCACGCTCCGGCCCACGATCCGACCCACGATCCTGACCGCGATCTTCGCGCGGACGATCTTCAGAGCGCTCCGGGCGGCCATCGCGGCGCGGCCTCGCAGCGGGCGACTCGGTCGGAGCCTCACCGATGTGAGCATACAGCTTGGACAAACGGCGGGCATGCTCGTCGTAGGCGGATTCGAACAACTGAGAAGCCTTCTCGTTGCCCACCAGCGCCGGGGCCGTCAGCACGGTGGGTGGCTTTCCAGCCTCCGTGAGCAACGCGGCCACTTCCACCTTGATGGCATTGATGAGCATGCACCCACCAATGGTCGAACCAGGACCCACCGGAGTCTCGAGACCCGGAACCTCGATCATGGCGTCGCCCGCCGGTGCCCCGGTATCGAGGACGATGTCGGCGAAGTCCTGCAGCTTGCGGCCGTCGCGGCGTTGGCTGCGACTAGCCTCGCTATGGGCCTTGGAAATGATGGCCACGACCTTCACGCCACGACGCTTGAATTCCTCGGCCATTTCGATGGGCACGAGGTTGCAGCCCGACGAGGAAGCCACCAAAGCGGTGTCCTTGGGCGAAAGGTCGTAGTTGCGCAGGATGCGGGCGGCCAATCCATGGACGTTCTCCAGGAACATTGCCTGGCGCTGGCCATTGGCTCCCACCACGAGGTTATGGAAGCTCAACGACAGTTCGACGATGGGGTTGAAGCCGGGAAAAGAGCCGTAACGGGGCCACATTTCCTCCACGAGGATGCGGCTGTGTCCGGAGCCAAAACAATGCACCATCCGGCCAGCCAGAATGGTCTCTGCAAAGAGGCTCGCAGCCTCCGCGATGGTCTCCTCCTGGGCGGCGGCGGCGTCCAGAAGACTGCGGCACTGGTCAAGATAGTCAGCAATCACGGAATGAACCCTATCAGGAAGTCCCACCGGAAGTGGATGCCAAAGATTCATCATCAATTTAGCCATCTGGGAGTTGCATCCCGGGACACAACAAAACCAGACTACTACCACCACCCGATTTCATGACAGCCCCCCAGCATCCCCAGCGGTTTTTCGGCCATTTCGCCGTGTTTCTCGGCTTGCTGGTGGGGGCTCAGCGACTGACTGGCGCTGAACCGCCAGTCCCCTTGCCCGCTGACCATGCCGAACGATTCACCCGTGGTTTGGGCCAATTCCAAAAGGAGATCCGGCCGCTGCTGATCACGCACTGCCTGAAATGCCATGGCGGCGAGAAGACCCAGGGTGAGTTCAGTTTGGCCACTCGCGAAGACCTTCTCCGGGGCGGGGCCGACGGTCCGGCTATCCGCCTCTTCGACGGGCCAGGCAGCCGGTTGGTGAAACTGGTGGCTCATGCGGAGAAGCCTCACATGCCCTCCAAGGGGGATCCCCTGCCCGAGGCCTCGGTTCGTGCGCTGTCCGAATGGATCCACAATGGGGCTCCCTACGACGGGCCTCTCATAGCCGGTGCCGCCAAAGATTCCAAATCGGTGGGCCCGGCTGAATCCCGCGCCTCAAAACCCTTCACGGGATGGCCCTACCAACCATTGGCCTCCATCCAGCCACCGGCCGGTGTTTCTGGAGATGCCCACCCGGTGGATGCCTTCATCGAGGCCCGACTCACCGAAAAGGGACTGGCCCTGAATCTGGAGTCCAACCGCCGGACCCTGTTGCGACGAGCCTCCTTCGACTTGCTCGGACTACCCCCGACCCCGGAGGCACTCGACGCCTTCGAGAAAGACGCTTCACCGGGTGCGTGGGAACGGGCCATCGACAGCCTGCTTGCCCAACCTCAGCACGGAGAGCGCTGGGCCCGGCATTGGTTAGATGTGGCCCGCTTCGCCGAAAGCTCGGGCTTTGAGCATGATTACGATCGCCCTGGGGCCCACCACTATCGGGACTTTGTCATCAAGGCGCTCAATGCCGACATGCCCTACGACCAGTTCGTGCAGTGGCAATTGGCGGGCGATGAATTCGCACCCGAAAATCCGCTGGCACTGATGGCGACCGGTTTTCTCGGAGCCGGCGTGTTCCCCACGCAAATCACGGCCAATGAAGTGGAGCGGACCCGCTACGACGCGATGGATGACATGCTGGCCACCACCACCTCGGCCATGCTCGGCCTGACCGTGGGGTGTGCCCGGTGCCATGACCACAAGTTCGACCCCATCCCCACCCGGGACTACTACCGACTACTCTCCACCTTCACCACCACCGTCCGAAGCCAGCGCCAGCTCGACTTGGATCCCGAGCTAACCCAAAGCAAAAAGACCGCTTTCGATACAGAACACGCCCGATACCTCGGCGAGCGCAACCGCTACGAACAGACGGTGCTCCCGGGGCGCTTCGATGCCTGGCTGCAAGCCGGAGCCGGATGGAAGACCCGGGCCGACTGGGAACAACTCCATTCACAGGAATGGAAATCGAAGGCAGGCGCGTCGTTCCGGGCGATGGCTGACGGTTCCTTTTTGGCCGAGGGCAAGAACGCCGATTCCGACACTTACACCGTCAGCGGCCAGACATCGTCCTCCGGTCTGCGCGCGCTGCGTCTCGAGGCGCTCCCGGATCCCAGCCTCCCACACAATGGCCCTGGTCGAGCCGACAACGGCAATCTAGGGCTCAGCCGCATCCGGGTCTTTGCCCAACCCCTCTCCGGCGGCGAGCGCCAGGAGGTCCGTCTGGTGCGCCCTCGAGCCACCTTTGAACAAAACAACGGCAACCTTTCCATTGCCGGTTCACTGGACAATGACCCGCACACTGGATGGGCCGTGGATCCCAAATTCGGAACCCGACAGGCCGCCATCTTCGACTTCGAGACCCCGCTCCAGAACGCCGGTGGCCTCCGGTTGACCATCGAGTTGGAATTCCAGGTCAACAGCCGCCATCACATCGGGCGTCCGCGCGTCTCGGTGACATCATTGGCTTCGGCATCCTTCGACTCCGAAGGCATTCCGGCCGAAATCGCTGGCCTTCTGGGACGCCTGAAAGCACCGGGTGGTGGCCCCAAGACCCTCTCGACCAGCGAACGGACCACGCTGATGCATTGGTGGAAAACGTCGGACGACGGTTGGCGTCAGGTTCATCAAAAGGCAGAAGCCCACGAAAAGGACCGTCCCAAGCCCACTTTGACTCAGGTCTTGATGTGCGGCGAAGGATTCCCCGCCCTGCGCATGCACACCCAGGGTGGTGATTTCCTGCCCGAGACGCATTTTCTTCACCGCGGCAGCGCCGACCAGAAACGCGGGGTCGCCACCCAAAGCTTCCTGCAGGTGCTCATGAAATCCCCGGACTCGGAGGCGCAATGGCGCTGGCAGCCACCCACAGGTGCCCCGTATTCGGGCCGACGACGCTCACTGGCTCTCTGGATGACCGACACCACCGACGGTGCCGGCCACCTGCTCGCCCGAGTCATCGTCAATCGTCTGTGGCAACACCATTTCGGTCAGGGACTCGTCGCCACGCCCAATGATTTCGGAATCCAAGGAGCCAAGCCCTCGCACCCCGAACTGCTCGATTGGTTGGCGGGCGAACTCATCCGTGGTGGATGGCGGCTCAAACCCATCCATCGCCTCCTGATGACCAGCCAGACTTACCGTCAAACTTCGGCCGTGTCGGAGGTGAAGGTGCAACGGGACCCGAACAACTCATTGCTGTCCCGGCATGTTCCGACCCGACTGGAAGCCGAGGCCATCCGTGACACTCTGCTCTGGATCACCGGCGCCCTCGATACGACCCCCTTCGGTCCCGGCACACTCGACGAATCCAGCCGTCGCCGGAGCATTTATTTCACGGTCAAGCGCAGCCAACTCATTCCGGCCATGCAAGTCTTCGATGCTCCGGAACCATTGGTCAGCCAGAGCACTCGACCCGCTACCACCGTCGCACCCCAGGCCCTCTGGCTCATGAACAACCCGAAAGTCCGGGAGTGGGCCACCGGATGGGCTCATCGAACGACACACAACGCTTCTCAGGAATCGTCCGAATGGGTCAACTCCGCCTACCAACGGGCGTTGCAACGGTCTCCGAGCCCGGTGGAATTGCAGGCCTCCGTCGGCTTTCTGAAACAGCAAACCGAACGGTACCGGAAGGCTGGCACCGGTCGTCCTGAGCTGCAGGCCGCCACCGATTTGCTGCAAACCCTGATCAGCCTCAACGAGGTCATCTATGTGGACTGATTTCCACATTTCCGCAGCGCTCTGGCTCGGGCGATTGCGACTGCTCGCGATTCTGGCGCTCCCATGGCTGTCGCAGTGTGCCTCCGCCGCATCGACCTCCGGGGCGCCGCCCCTCAACGTGGTGTTCATCCTCGCGGATGACCTCGGCTGGGGCGAGTTGGGCTGCTACGGACAACAGAAGATTCCCACTCCCCACCTTGACCGATTGGCTGCCCAAGGCATGCGGTTCACGCGTCATTACAGCGGTGCTCCGGTGTGCGCTCCTTCACGCTGCGTGCTCCTGACAGGCCGCCATCTTGGCCATGCGGAGATCCGCGGCAATTTGCAGGCCCAGACGGCTTTCCCCCAGTTCAACGAGGGGCAGTACCCCCTCAGCTCGGAGGCTCTGACAGTCGCCCAAGTCTTCCGGAAGGCGGGGTATGCCACGGGGGCGATTGGCAAATGGGGACTGGGGCCGGTGGGCAGCACCGGCGACCCGAACACCCAAGGCTTCGAACTGCCAAGCCGTGGCCCACAGCTACTATCCGTCCCACCTGTGGCGCAATGCGGAGCGAGTGCCGTTCAACCAACCCGCGATCCCTGGCCACCGGCCACAAGCCCTGGGAGAGGTGCGACTGGAAGCCCAGACGTCCGAACACTACGCCCCGACCCGAATGGTGACCGAGGCCGAGCGCTTCATCGCCGAGCATCAGAAAGACCAGTTCTTCCTCTACCTGGCGTTCATCGAACCCCATGTGGCGATGCATCCCCCAAAGGCGTCGGTCGATCGATTCCCAGTGTCTTGGGATGACGAGCCCTACCGCGGACAAAACGGCTACCTGCCCCACCCACGCCCCCGGGCGGCCTACGCGGCCATGATCTCCGACCTCGATGACCACGTCGGCCGAGTGATGCAGGCCCTGGATTCGGCCGGCCTGACCGACCGCACGCTGGTCGTCTTTTCCAGCGACAACGGCACCACGCATCCAGCCGGGAAAAATCCCCGCTTCGGCACCGGAGGCGTGGACTCGGCCTTCTTCAACAGCACGGCAGGCCTGCGGGGCTACAAGGGATCGGTTTATGAGGGCGGTCTCAGAGTCCCCCTGATCGTCCGGCTTCCAGGCAGGGTACCGGCTGGTTCAGTCAACGATCACCCCAGCTACTTCGCCGATTGGTTTCCGACGCTCTGTGAGGCAGCCGGCCTCAAGACCCCAAAGGGGCTCGACGGCCAGAGCCTCTGGCCCGAACTGATGGGTCGCCGCGGCCGACCAAAGCACCGCCCGATGGTCTGGGCCTTCCCGGAGTACGGGGGCCAGGTCGCCGTGCGGATGGATGACTTCAAAGCCGTACGCCAACGGCTCAAGACATCACAACCAGGCCCTTGGGAACTCTACGATCTGAAGTCCGATCCGAACGAACGGACCGACCTGGCTTCACGGCATCCGGAGCTCATCGCCCGGGCCGAACAGATTCTTCGCGACCAGGTCGATGAAAACCCGGTCTTCCCTGTGCCCCTCCCCGGACTCCGACTGAACAAATCCGCCACTCCATGAATCCAAACCCCGCTCTGAATGGCCCCCTTTCGCGTCGCGACCTCTTCCGTCGGGCCGGTCACGGTGCCGGTTTGCTGGCGTTGGCCGGATTGCTCGATGATCAGCGACTGCTGTTACCCCGAGCCCTGGCCGGCCCTACGACCGATCCATTGGCAGCCCGCCCGCCGCAAATCCGGACCCGGGCCAAATCGGTGATCTGGCTCTTCATGAACGGGGGCCCGAGCCAAGTGGACACCTGGGACTACAAGCCGGAGCTGACCCGCCGCCACGGTCAGGAGTTGCCGGGTTTCGACAAAAAGACCGGATTCTTCACCGACTCGGTGGGGCCCTTGATGAAATCCCCCTTCGCCTGGGCACAGCACGGCCAGAGCGGCACTTGGGTCAGCGACCTGTTCCCCAACTTGTCCCGACATGTGGACAAGATGGCCTTCCTGCACTCCTGCCACACCGAGTCCAACAACCACAGCCCGGCACTGTTCATGATCAACACGGGTTCGACGCGCATGGGCTTTCCCTGCGTCGGTTCCTGGATGACCTATGGACTGGGGAGTGAAAGCCGCGACCTGCCCTCCTTCGTGGTAATGAGCGATCCGTTGGACCGCGGCTTGCCCAAGGGACAGGCCAGCAACTGGGGAGCCGGTTTCCTGCCCAGCGTCTATCAAGGCACCTGGCTGCGGCCCAAGGGAGACCCGATCGACAACTTGCACCGACCGGCCGGCATGAATGCCGAAGCACAACGTGCCCAACTGGACCTGCTCCGCTCCCTCAATCAGCAGCATTTGGCTCAGGCGGGCTCCGAGGGTGAATTGGGAGCTCGGATCGAAAGCTTCGAGTTGGCCTACCGGATGCAATCGGCTGCGCCCGACGCCTTTGATGTAGAACACGAACCCGACCACCTGAAGCGCCTGTATGGCCTCGACCAACCCCACTGCAAGCATTTCGCCTCTCAGTGCCTGATGGCTCGACGCATGGTCGAACGCGGGGTCCGCTTCGTGCAGATCTACTCCGGCGGCATGGACAACCAACGCAGCTGGGACGGCCATGAAGACATCGTGGGCAATCACCGGGGCTTCGCGCGAGAGACCGACCAACCCATCGCTGGACTGCTGGCCGACCTCGAGCAGCGCGGGTTACTGGAAGACACCTTGGTCATCTGGGGTGGCGAATTCGGTCGCCTGCCCGTCTCCCAAAAGGGCGGCAATCCGGGCCGAGACCACAATCCCCACGCCTTCACCTACTGGCTGGCGGGCGGCGGAGCCCGTGGCGGCGTGCATCACGGCGCTACCGACGCCTTCGGTCACAAGGCCGAAGTCGACAAGGTGAGCGTCAACGACCTCCACGCCACGATCCTGCACCTCATGGGGCTTGATCACGAGCGACTCACTTTCTTCAACAACGGCCGCAACTTCCGCCTGACCGATGTCGCCGGTGATGTCGTCCGGTCGGTGATCGCCTGACGCGGGATATGCCCATCCTTGGCCGGAACGATCCTACTGAATCGTTCCGGCTTCGCCAAAACCCGGAGTTGGATTCCGGAGGTTTCGACATCATCGTCCTCACAGGCACCGAGAGATCCGTCGCCAATGTCTCGAAGTCGTCCGCGGACGATGCCTCTCTCACCCGTAGCTCCGATTCCATCCATGTCCCTGAAACGCACTCCCCTCTTCGCAGCGCACCAGCAACTCGGCGGCAAGCTCATCGAGTTCGGGGGCTGGGAAATGCCCGTCCAGTACACCTCGATCGTCGAGGAACACCACGCAGTCCGCCGGGCAGCCGGTGTCTTTGACATCAGCCACATGGGTGAAGTCTGGTTCGAGGGACCTCAGGCCTTGGCTTTCCTCAATGGATTGCTCACCAACGATTTACGGAAGCTCCCCATTGGCCTCGGCCAGTACACCCACTTGTGTCTGGAAACCGGAGGCACCATTGATGACCTCTACGCCTACCGGGTCGCCGAAGAAACCTACCTCCTCGTGATCAACGCCGGCCGTATCGACGCCGACGTCGCCTGGCTGGAGGCCCGTTGGAATGCCTTCCCGGATCGCGCTGGAGTCCGCATGGACCACGTCTCGGCCACGACGGGTGCCATCGCCATCCAGGGGCCACGTGTCGCTGAATTCATCGATACCCTGTTTCCGGGCCATGCGCTCGCCGGTGCCACGGGCGTCCCGGCCTCCGCATTGGCCAAGAACCAGATCGGACGTTGGGATCACGCCGGCCAAACGGTGTGGGTCGCCCGCACCGGCTACACCGGTGAAGATGGATTTGAAGTGGTGGCACCGAACGCGCTGCTGGAAACCCTCTGGAACGACACCCTAGCCGCCGGTGCCGCCATGGGCATTCGGCCTTGCGGACTCGGCGCCCGGGACACCCTGCGGACCGAAGTGTGCTACCCGCTCTACGGTCACGAACTCGACGAGCAAACCTCGCCCGTTGAGGCGGGCCTGGGCTTCTTCATTTCATGGGACAAGGGGGAATTCGTCGGCCGTTCTGCGCTGCTGAAACAAAAGGAAGGCGGCCCCGCCAAGAAATGCGTGGCCTTCCGCATGACCGAGAAATCCGCCCCGCCCCGCCCCGGTTATCCGGTCGTGTTGGCTGATGCCGTGGTGGGAACCGTGGTCAGCGGCACCCAAAGCCCCACCCTCAACGCCGGAATTGGACTGGCTTACGTTCCGCCGTCGTTCGCAACCCCGGGAACCCCGATCCAGATCGAAATCCGCGGCAAGCGGTTCGCCGCCGAGGTGGTCAAGAAGCCTTTTTACCGCAAAGCCTAGCCCCGACAGCAATCCGTTTCCCGGATCGAGGGGCGTACCTGAAGGATCGGGTTCAAGAAAAACGCCGGGAGTTTTTAAACCCCGGCGTTTGCCATTCCTAGAGGCTGACTGCCTCTGCGCTGCCTCAGTGGGCCAGTTGAAGATTGGACGCCAACCCGAACAAATTGAGCGTTCGGATGAGAATCCAGGTCATATCGAACTGATACCAACGCAGACCATGACGGGCCGACTGCGGATGGGCGTGGTGGTTGTTGTGCCACCCTTCACCCAGCGAAACCACCGCCACCGCCGCGTTGTTGCGGCTCTCATCCCGGGTCGAGAAGGGGCGGGTGCCCCACAAATGGCAAATCGAATTCACGCTCCAAGTGGCATGGTGCCCCATGAACACCCGGGCCAAACCACCCCAGAGGAAGCCGGTGAAGGCACCCATCCAAGACTGCGTGATCAAGCCGCCGAGAATCCCGGGCAAAACCAGTCCGGTCAGAGCCCACCACACAAAACCGCGATGGATGACGCGAGCCACCGGATCCTTGGAGAGGTCGGGCAAGCTGCGGACCGTCATGGCATCCGCTCCGCGGAACATCCAGCCCATGTGGGCGTGCCAGAAACCGAGCATCAGGCCCTTCATACCCTCACCGTGTTCGTGCGGAGAATGCGGATCGCCCTGCACATCGCTGTGCTGGTGGTGACGTCGATGCGTGGCCACCCAGAAGAACAACGGCCCTTGCACGGCCATGGATCCGGCGATGCCGAACAATGCTCGGATGAATACCGGGCAGGTGAAGCTGCGGTGGGTGAAAAGGCGATGGTAGCCCCCGGTGACACCAAAGCCTGCGATCAAGTACATGATCACAAACAAGATGACATCCAACGGGCGGAGAATCTTGTTCCACGCAAGCACGGCGGCCGTCATGAAACCGATCCAAGGCACAAGGACTGCCACCAGAGTGAAAATCTGGGTGCGGCGAACGCCCGCGCTGGGGGCTGATATTGGAGGCTGACTGGTCACTTGTATGGAAGCTGCCGATGCAGGAATGGGAAAACGAGACTTTTTCCCAAAATTATCTACCCCTCTTTTGCTCAGTTAAAGCAATTCAGGGATAGCCCTATTCGGCTTTGAGGTCAAAACCGCTCCAAAACAGCCCCCTCGGCCAGCCCAATGCCTTTGGAAGGACTGGGCTGACGCAAAGGGATCCTTCGCAAGATGCGGAGAGACCGAGGAGAAGGTCGTGCTGAATCCTTCGCCAGAGAAGGCACACCAGCACGACTCATCCGCCTCCAAGCGTTCCGGCTCAGACGGTGGCCGCCGTCGGATGCACCCACGGGCCACGATATGGCCGTGCCATCAGACCATTGGCCTCGGCGTCCCCGACAATGGATTGGGTCTTGGGATCCCAGCGCAGGGTTCTCCCGCCCAGTTGCTGGGAGAGATTGGCCAGAATGCAGGAGGCCGTGGAAATGTGCCCCTGCTCAATGTCCGCCACCGGCTTGGCCCCGCTCTTACGGCAATCCAACAAATTGCGCATGTGACCGCGGATGGCCGGAGCGCAGTGCTTCTCGAGATCCTTCTCGGTCTGATCCTCCGGATACTGCTCGAGTTCCATTCCGACCTCTTTGTGCACCGGATTGCCAGGGCCCTGCGGCGTGTAGTCGTAACCGTAGACACTGGCTTTGAGGGTGCCCTTGTCGCCGTAGAACGTCGCACTCCAAGGGTACTTGGGATCGCCACCCTCACCCCAGGTCCGGTGGGTCCAGCGAACCTGCAAGTTGCCGAAGTCGAAGGTCGCCGTCTGCGTGTCGGTGATATTGGCCCGGCTGGCCTTGTCTACCAGGATGCCGCCATTGGAACTCACCGAGTTGGGCCATCCGAGGTCCATCATCCAGCGCACCATGTCCAGCATGTGGATGCACATGTCACCCACGATGCCATTGCCGTATTCCATGAACGCCCGCCATCCGCGCGGGTGAACCATTTTGTTGTAGGGCCGCATCGGGGCTGGTCCGGTCCACATCTCATAATCCAGCCATTCCGGAGCGGTGGTATCCGGGGCGCTGGCCAGCGTGTCGCGGGCTCGCATGTGCCAGTAGCAGCAAATTTCCACGTGGGCGATATTGCCCAATTTGCCCTCGCGCAAAATACGATCGCGGGCCTCGATGAGGTGAGGCGTGCTGCGGCGCTGGGTGCCCACCTGCACCGTCCGGCCGTATTTCCGGGCGGCCGCCACCATGGCCTGACTCTCGACGATATCCACGCCCGTCGGCTTCTGCACATAAATGTCGGCCCCCGCCTTGCAGGCCTCGATCATGGGCAATGCGTGCCAATGATCGGGGGTGCCGATGACCACCACGTCGAGATCCTTCTCCGCCAGCATCTTCCGGTAATCGCCGTAGGTCCGGGGCTGCTTGCCCGACTTCTGCCGCTGGGCAACCAATGCGGCCGCGTCAGCCAGCATGCGGCGATCGACATCGCACAGCGAAACCACGTCCACCGGGGCGACTTGAATGAGTCGTAGCAAGTCGCACTTGCCGTACCAACCCGTGCCGATCAAGCCCACCCGCAGGGCTTTGTCCTGGGCAAAGGTCGTGGGAACAAAGGTCGCGGCCGACAAGGCTGCGCCCGTCTGGAGAAACTTTCGGCGTGTCATGAGCTTGTGCTAGACGGTTGTGCCCGCCAACTCAAGCCCGCTCCCACGATTCACTTCGATCACCCTCTCTCCCGTTGAACCCACCCGCACTTTGAACCTGTCACTCTATTTTGATCTCACAACATATCATCCCATCAGGATTGATTGATTTGAATCTTGATTCTCGACCTGAACCTCCCACACTCAAACCCAATGATTCGCCACATCCACGAGATCCACCGGGAGAACGCCGGACGGGGCCGTCCTTCGTATTCCATCGAGTTCTTTCCGCCTAAGACCGAGGAGGGGGAGCGCACCTTGTTCGAGAAGACCCTGCCCACCCTGATGACCGCGCGTCCGGACTACTGCTCCGTGACCTACGGTGCGGGCGGTTCCACCCGGGAGAAGACTCTGGGCATCGTCGAGCGCATCCAGCGCGACTTCGATTTGACGACGATGATGCATCTGACATGCGTCAACGCCAGCAAGGCGGAACTGGGCTCCGTCATCGAAGAGGCCAAAACCCGAGGTGTGCGAAATATTCTGGCACTGCGCGGCGATCCGCCGGGAGGTTCCGGCGACTGGGTACAAACCGAAGGCGGCTTCCAGTATTCCTCGGAACTCGTGGCTTACTTGCGGGAATTGGGCGGCGTCAGCATCGGCACGGCCGGCTTCCCAGAGGGGCACATCGCCCAAACCGCCGGCAAACATCAAGATTGGCAGCATCTGGCCGACAAGATCCGTCAGGGAGCGCAATTCGTGGTGACGCAGTTGTTCTTCAACAACGACGACTATTTCGCGATGCGGGATCACCTCAATCGGACCCTCGGCGTGGATGTGCCATTGATCCCCGGGCTGTTGCCGGTGGTGGCCCGCAACCAGACCAAGAAATTCACGGCCCTGTGCGGCGCGCGATTGCCGGAACGATTCCTCTCCCGTCTCGAAGACCTGGGTGACGACGATGCGGCCGTCACGGCGTTCGGAATCGAGTATTGCACGCAGCAAATCCAAGACCTCATCCGGGGTGGTGCTCCGGGGGTTCACTTCTACACCCTGAACAAGGCCCACTCCACGGTTGAGATTCTCAAGAATCTGGGGCATGCCTGATTTCAGGAACATGAATCGCCCCACCCCAATAATCCGCGCCGTTTGCCTATCCCTGCTCCTCATCCAGACCGGACTGCTCCGACTCCAAGCCGAGTCTCAAGCCAAGTCTGAATGGCGTCCGTGGGTGGAAAAAATCAACGCACGACTCGTCGACACGCTGACCCCGCAGCAGCAGTCCCATTGGGGCAAGCCCCCGGTGAAGACCTCGGACGGCAAAAACGCGTGGGTGGAATCCATCGAGCGACAAGTGGTGGTGAGTGACGCCACCACTGAATTGTGGTCCCGCATCGCCTTGGCCATCGGCCGGGATGCCTCGTGCCCGGGTTATTTGACAGAATTCCTGCGCCGGTGTGCAGACGCTCTGAACGGTATGGCCGCATTGCCGGATCCTTCCGAAATTACCAGCAAGAAGGCCAAAAAGCCGATCGTCGATGACCGCAACCAGCAACTGACGGCCTTCAACCAACTGGCGGCCACGCTCATTTCCGCCGAACTGGTCCGACCCTCGATCGTCCCGCAAGACGGCGCATCCAAGGGCGCTGCGCGACTCACCGATGCCCAAGCCCGTGAAGTGCTGCTGGAAGGCACCCGATTGGCAGCCCGCAGCGGTTACACTTCCGAAGCCCTTCAAAGTCTGCTGACCGCCTTGCCGGCCGGAGCCCCTTCACCGGTTTGGGTGAACGCCTTCCTACCGGCTCAGACGCGGGGTGCAGCCCTGGCCAAGGAAATCAAGAAGGTCGAACGCAAGGCGACAGGCCGGTGACATCCGGCTCGGGTTGATCGAAGGCTTTCGAACTCTCGAGTTCCTGAGCGGTACAGCAGTGGTGATGGAAGAGATTCGAGCTCTCCCACAGGCTTGGATCCCTGCGACACAGAAGAAACTTTGCCTTCAGCCTTGCCGTAGAGGCCACCATCCCGTATCACTTTGCCCCTCCGGATCGCGGGGTGGAGCAGCCCGGTAGCTCGTCAGGCTCATAACCTGAAGGTCCTAGGTTCAAATCCTAGCCCCGCAACCAACTTTCAGGCCGTTTTCCTTCGGGAAAGCGGCCTTTTTGTTGGGCCCGTTAGTTTCACAAAGGCTAACAAACCCGCCCTGGCAGAATCCCTAGAGAGTCCCCTCAGATTTCGAATTCCATCGCCCGCTCCACTCGCTGGGCGTTCGTTTGCCAAAGACTGTCACGCCACGCCTGAGGGACGCGCTTTCCTGGCAGCCGACATCGACGCACGAAAGAAACTCCTCAACGGGATCCTGAGGCAAATCCATGTCTTCGATTTGGTGATCCGAGGGCTCGCTGCGTCACCGACAAATGAACTCGCAGAAGACATCATCCTGGGCCAACTGGCCCTGACCTTTCCGAGAGAACGGCCGCAACGCATCTTGCACACCCTCGTCTCGTGGGCCCGCTACGCGGAACTCTTCCGCTACAGCGCACCGCGCCATGTGTTGCACGGACTCAAAGCCGGTGTGCCCCCATTACAGGACCGCGAATCGAAACCCATGTCCGCTTCGAATACTTCCGGCTCTTAAGAAGGCATCGCCAACGAACCGGCGACGGATCAGAATCAATTCCAATGACACCGCTGGAGCGCGTCCTCAATTCGCCCTGGAGCTTCTTCAAGATCGCTGGAGCCACCACGGTCGATGCCACGCTGCGCTACTTGATCTTCGCGGGGATTGGTTGGGTTCTGGGGTATTGGTGGTTTCGGCAACGCTGGGCCCATCGCAAGATCATTCCCCACTTTCCTGCGTCTGCCGATATCCGACGGGAAATCCGCTATTCCTTGCAGACTTTGTTCATCTTCGGATTGGTTGGAGCCTGCACCATCCTGGCGGCGCGGTCCGGTTGGACTCAGATGTATTGGCAGATCAACCAACACAGCGTCGCCTGGTTCTGGGGCAGCATCGCCTGCACGATCGTACTGCATGACACTTGGTTCTATTGGACCCATCGCCTGATGCACCACCCGCGGCTCTTCGCAGTGTTCCATCGGGTGCACCATCTCTCCAATAACCCGTCGCCTTGGGCGTCCTACTCCTTCGCGCCGGCCGAGGCGGTGGTGGAGGCAGGCATCTTTCCGCTGGCCGTGCTCGTGATGCCCATCCACCCGGTGGCCTTCACGGTCTTCATGCTGTGGCAGATTTTCTTCAACGTGATGGGACATACCGGCTACGAGTTCTATCCGAGATGGCTCATGGACTCGTGGTTGGGCAAGTTCATCAACACCCCCACCAACCACATCATGCATCACGAGAAAATGCGGGGGAACTACAGCCTTTATCTCAATGTGTGGGACCGGCTCATGGGCACGAATCATCCGGAGTACGAGTCCCGCTTCCGCGAAGTCACTTCCCGCCCCAAGGCCATGGCGACCCAATAAGTCGGCCTGAGGGAGCGCCCACCGGCCTCCGGCTCCGATCCCGCAGCAGAGGCGGTGAGAGTCACTCGACCAAGCAATACAGGAAGCGTTCGCCGCGCAGATAAAATTCCCGGTCCACCAAGGCCGGTGAGGCGCTGAAGGAATCTTCCAGCCGGTTAACTGCCAACACCGCGTTTTCGAACGCCTCATTCCCGGACGGATGCTGGAGGACCACAGTCGTTCCATCGCGACCGGTGATGTAAATCCGGCCCGCAGCTCCGACCGGCGAGGCAAAGATGAAGTCGCGGATGCCTTCCAGGCGCAGCAGTTCTCCCCGAAGTTTCCCGGTCGTCGGATCAAGACGCACGAGCACGTTCTGGTTGTGCCTCAGGTGGTACAGCGTGTCGTCGTACAACAACGGCGATGCAACGTAAGGGGTCAGTCGATTCATCCGCCACAGCACGTGATCGGAGCCGCTCACATCACCACGCGCCCCGGACAACCGCAGCGCCAGCATGGCCTGGGTGTAGTAACTGTTGCCGGCGATGAGGGTTCCGCGGTGAACGACGGGCGAGGCCACCACGTTGTCGGTGAGACCTGCGCATTCCCAAATCAAGGCACCGGTGGCCAGGTCGTACCCACGAACCCGCCGGGTGGCGCTCACGATCACCTGGGGTTTGCCATCGACGTCAACGACGATGGGCGTGGACCACGAGGTCTTCTCGTCGCGGACGGTCTTCCATCGGGAGTCGCCGGTGCGGGCATCGAAGGCCTGGATGAACGAGGCGCCCTCGTGGTCCCAGTTCACCACCAGCAGACCGCCGTGGACCACCGGGGAACTCCCCTCGCCATGGGCATGCAAGGTGTTCATGCGGCCGAGATCCTTGCGCCAGCGAATCCGGCCGTCGGCCTCCAGGCAGTAAAGCCCGCGGGAACCGAACAAGGCGTAAATGGCTTGTCCGTCGGTCACTGGAGAATGGGACTCCGGACTGCCGGTCGTGTGCCCGCCTTCATGGGGCCAGTCCTCGCGGACGATCGTCTTCCAAACGACCCGTCCGTCCTTCCGGGACACCGACAAAACCGCGTATTCATGGCGATGGGTGACCGGCACGCTGTCGTGCACACCTGGGGCCTGATCGAAGACGGGCTTCTGGGGCTCACCCACGGGAAGCGCCGTCATGACCACCACGCAATCCCCAAGGATGATGGGAGAGGAATGCCCCTTGCCCGGTAGCGGAAGCTTCCAGCGGACGTGGTTGGTTTCACTCCACTGCAGGGGCGGCTGGGCCGTCGGCGATACACCCGTGGCCAGCGGGCCCCGCCATTGGGGCCAGGCCAGCGCAGCACCTTGCCCCGGCGCCTGGGCGGCCCGTGGCTCTGGGGCATTCGTGGCCGCTTCGGCGCACAGGATGCCGGTGCCAGCGGCCGCGACCAGGATCCCAGACCACCACTGTCGGCAAGCCTCTACCCACGGACCTCTGAGCATCATGCACGAGGTGTAGCCCGCCCCGGCGCGAGGCGCGATAGAAACCCAGCCCGAAGACCGGGCACCGCTTGGCCGGAACGATTCAGTTGGGAGGAAAGGGATGGCGTCGCGAATTCTTTCGCAAGACGAGGCGAGAGCGAGGCGCGGGCCGATTGAAGGCCCGTAACGAGCGAACAACGAAGCTCTTGCGGAAGAAGACGCAGCCAGCACGACCGATCCAATTGAATCGTTCCGGCTTAGGCCGAATAGTCGAAGTACACGGTCTTGGTGCGGCTGTAGAAGTCCAGCGCCGCGGTGCCTTGCTCTCTGTACGAATCGGTGGAGCTGTCCTTCACGCCGCCGAAGGGAGCCTGAAGGGCGAGTCCCGTGCTGATTTGATTCACCTTCACCACGCCGCACTCAATGCGCTCGGCATACTGCATGGCCTTCTTGAAATCACGCGTCACCAGGCTGGCGCTAAGGCCGTACTTCACGCCATTGGCCACGGCGATGGCCTCGTCGAACGAATCGACCGCCAGGATGACCACCACGGGGC
>Ga0255131_1000241_pt1 | contig 18558 bp, 18 predicted proteins | sample Law_Yuk_RepC_8d_FD_188554 | JGI IMG/M metagenome (GOLD analysis project Ga0255131, IMG submission 188554) | Freshwater microbial communities from St. Lawrence River, New York, United States - Law_Yuk_RepC_8d | ecosystem: Environmental > Aquatic > Freshwater > River | place: USA: New York... | reverse complement strand
GCCCGAGGCCTCATGCAGCACGCGGGCCAAGACTTCCTTGCCCGAGCCTGTGGGGCCCACCAGCAAGGCAGTCACATCGGCCTGGGCCACTTTTTGCGCCAAGGCCAGCAGGTGCTGGCTGGCAGGGTCCACAAACACCACATTGCGCACAGGCTGTGGCGACAAACGGGGGGTGCTGGGGTTGATCTGGTTGTGCAGCCGCTGCCATGAGGCCGTGCGCACGTCTTGTGCGGCCAGCACCGTCAAGGCGCCAGCTTGGGTGGCTTCCACAGCCAGGTCCAGCTCGTGTCGATCGACGCGGCAGACCACGGGGGTGCTCAAACCGGCCTCTTGCAAAAGTTGTTGAACCGCCTTGAGCCGTGTTGCGTCGAGTGTCAGGTGCAAGACCACCATGGCTGCGTCCGCAGCGTGGGTGAGCAGGTTGTCGAGCGTGGTGACGGGCATCACAGCCCAGCCGCTCACCTGCAAGGCATGGCTGTGCTCAGGGCTCAGGGCTGCTTCGGGGTCCAGCCAGAGGGCCAGAGGGGTGGAAACGGGGTGTGACTTCACGGTGTTGGTCTCATGTTCAGATGAAACCTACCAAGCAACCCTTGTGCCAGATTTAAATGGATTTAAAAAGCGTTGAAAAAACGAAAAGTGAATACTTTAATATTTTCAATCCGCATGCGATTTTGACACTGGGCTTGACGAAAGATTGACAGCGGCAGCCCTGAACAGTTGTCAAACCCGCCGCTCCCCGTCATACCCGCCAGTCCCCGTCATGCCCGCCACTCATCGTCATACCCGCGCATGCGGGTATCCATGGCTGCCGCGGGCATGGACCCCGGATCAAGTCCGGGGTGACGCTGTTGTGTCATATCCGCAAAATTTGTTGCACACGCAAAAGACGTCATGCCTAAAGAGATGTCATACCCGCGCATGCGGGTATCCATGGCTGCCGGAGGCATGGAGCTCGGATCAAGTCGGGCGTGCCCCTGCTTTGTCATACCCGCGAGGCGGCTATCCACACCACGCCAAATCAGGCCAAGGTCTTGTCTTTGGCGCCAAAAAGCATGCAAAACTGCCCATCCACACGCAGTACCTCCATCGCAGGCAGCAGCCGCGACTGAAAGCCCATGGCCCTGCAGGCATAAGGTACCGACGGGATGTGGGTGATGGCGAAATGCCGGCATTGCCAGCAATTCGGCCCACGTTCTGGCGATTGATTGGGTGGAGTGATCAAGAAACTTTGATACGAATGCTGTGACTCATCGGTGTTGAGTCATGCGATTGGTCATAGTAGGGCGTTAACCTTGCAACAGCTTCAGTACCGATTGCTGGTCCATATTGGCTTGCGCCAATACAGCGGTGGCAGCTTGTTGAATGATCTGTGTTTTGGCCAGTTCACTGCTGGCCTGCGCGTAATCAGCATCCAGAATCCTGCTTCGTGATTCTGTGGTGTTCAAGGACACATTCGTTAAGTTGTCGCCTGCATAATTCAAGCGATTAATGACCGCACCAAACGTAGCGCGTTCGTCGTTGATCCGGTTCATTGCCACATCAATGCGCGCAATGGCCGTACTCGCATTGGCGGCTGAAGTGATACTGGTGTCGTGCAGTTTTGCGTCACCGCTGAAAACTTTGGTCGAGACATCTGCAGCCGCAGTATCAGCAACGCCAGCTGCAGTCATGGGAATGGAAAAATCCTTGAATTGAGCGCTGATGGTTTGACTGGAATTCGCGCCAACCTGGAACTTGACGTTCCGAAGTTCGGATCCCGCTGTGGCGGGGGCTGCCACGGTACCGCCAGTGCCTATTGCTGCTGTTCCAGTTGTGGTGTTGTTGAGGATGGTCATGCCGTTCCACTGGGCATTCTGTGAAATCCGGTTGATCTCCTGCATCAATTGGCTGTATTCCAGATTGAGTGATGTCCGATCAGAGCTGGTGTACGTGTCGTTTCCGGCTTGCACAGCCAACTCGCGCATGCGTTGCAGCATGTTGGTCACTTCGATCAGTGCACCTTCAGCTGTTTGCAGCAGTGAAATGCCATCGTTGGCATTGCGTACTGCTTGATCCAGACCTTTCACTTGAGCCGTCATGCGTGAGGAGATGGCCAAGCCCGCCGCATCGTCTGCAGCACTGTTGATTCGCTTGCCTGTAGACAATTGCTCCATGGCTGCAGCCACAGATTTGCTGTTGGCGTTCAGAGCCGTTTGGGACACCAAAGATTTGATGTTGGTGTTGATTACTGTCATGGGTAAATCTCCTAGCGGAAGTTGTCGCTGTCGAAAAACCGTCGACTTTTGAGGGTCTGAGGTTCATTTCAAGTTGAACAGCAAGCCCCGTGCCAGCTTTTCCGTGTTTATTTTGGGGTCAGCAGGCTCAGCACAGACCTGGGTAATTGGTTGGCTTGAGCGATCATGGCGTTGCTGACCTCTTGGCGTATTTTTTGAGCTGCCAACTGCGCTGATTCGATGGCGTAATCCGCATCCATGATGCGCGAGTGCGATGATGACCATTGCGTCATCATTTCTTGCAAATTGTCGCTGGCACTGACAAATCGCGATACCCATGCGCCGTAATTGACGGCATATTCATTGACCTTTTCAAGAGCCGCATCGAGTTGACCCAACGCTGCGTTTGCGCCGTCGGTTGTTTCAATCTGACTGCTGGCAGTGCCTAATGTGACTGTGTCTGCTGGAGTTGCAGTCATGTTCAAGCTTTGGGGTGCTAGCCCAAGTGCCGAAGACATCACGATGCTTGTGTTTTCACTGTAAGGGGCGTTGGTCATGACTGTAGCTGGCGGTTCTGTCCAGGTTCCATTGGCGCTGAACGAGCCGTTTCCAATGACCATCACAACCAGGTTTTCAGTCACCGTATCGATCGCGATCTTTTCAAGGTATTGACCGCTCGCGTGCCCATCGCCACTGTGGCGGAGCGTCATGCCGTTGTAGTGGTTAACAAGATGTAGTGTGCTGATGTTATAGCCCGTGGTGGGCGGCAATAAACTGCCGTCATAGCTTGCGCCGGCAGCAAAAGCATTGCCGGTATTCATGATCTGGTTATTGGCTGCAGCCGCTGAGGTGATGCCTTTGGCCGACCAAACAGGATCTGTGTTTGTGAGAATAGGGGTTCCGAGTAAATGTTTGCCATCTGTGGTGAAAATCTGGATGTCATCGTCTGCACTAAATGAATCCAGGCTGATGGTCACATCGCTGAATCCCTTGGGGATATAGCCCAGTGATGTCAGGCCTGAGCTGAAGTTTTTGCTGGATGACGTCAGCACATTGTTGATAGGAGACGTATTCCCTATGGGAATGGGGGCGACTACCGGCTGAGGCTCGGGTGGTGCCAGTGGTGTCCGTTCAAAGACCTGCGTTTGTCGACTGATGCGGTCAATTTCGTCGTTCAGTGCCTGAAATTCATGGTTAAGTGCCGTTCGGTCTGACGCAGCCAATGTATTCGTAGCCGATTGAACGGCCAATTCGCGCATCCGGCACAACAAGCCCGTGATATTTTGCAGACCACCTTCGGCAACTTGCGCCAAACTGATGCCGTTAGAGATGTCCTGAATCAGACGGTTTGAAGCGGTGACGGCCGTTGTCATGCGTGCGCCGATGGCTAACCCTGCGGCATCGTCTTGGGCAGCGTTAACCCTCGTGCCTGTGGACAAGCGCATCATGGACTGCGCATGCAATCGACCCGCATTTTGTTGGGCTGCTCGTGCGACCAACGAGAGTACATTGGTATTGAGCGTGGCCATAGGAACGCCCTTTATGAACAGTCTAAGCGCTTATCTATCCGATCACGTACTCATTTGTACCCCTCAGCGGATGCGATCTTGGGTTTGTTGTTGAATGAACTCATTCACTGATTTCAGCTCTTCCTGGATCATTTGATCGTCAGGGAATCTGGAGGCTGCAAAGTCCAGGACAACCCAAGCATCGTCCAGCTTGTTCTGGCACCGAGCAACTCGGGCCAGGTGCAGCCAAGTCTGGGCTGTGGTGTTAGGGCTTTGTACCTCTACGAGTTGGATCAGTAATTCTTCAGCGCGAGCCCAGTCCTGCAAAACTTCTGCCAGCAAACAGCTGATGACGAGTAAGTCTTCGCTGTCTGGATTCAACGCCAGGGCAGCTTCGCAGATGGCAGTAGCCAAAGGCATCCTGCCTTGCGCGACCATGGTTGAGACGGCTTCACGTATTTGTGCTGGGGAAAGCCGGTGGACTTCTCCAACGGTCAACTCAAGAGGTGCTGACAAGGGCGAGGCCGATTCGAGCGAGTGTAGTTTCAGTGCGAGTGACATGCTTTTCTCCAAGATGGGGACAAATGGTGTGGGGGTACTGATTCAATCGACAGCAGAAAGCGTTTGATCAGAAAAAGGCAGCAACTCTGCGTGCTCTTCCAGCAAGACGACATCTGACGGAAACTTGATCAAGGCGGCTTTGGCTAAATTCAAGGCTTGTACGGTTGACCCTAAGCAGCGTAAAACGCGTATTTCGTGTCGGTATGTTTCTGCAGTAACCGACTCTCCTTGCAAATAGTGCAAGCGGGTAAGCAGTGCATGAGCTTTGAACCAGTCTTGTGAAACCTCTGCGACCAGTGCACTCATGACTAAAACGGACTCATCGTTTGGATGGATCACTCTGGCCAGATCGGTCATTTCACTGGCCATGGCCAGTTCTCCTTGAGCAATCAACACTGAAACCGTCTCACGGATGGTTTCGGGATCCAAGGGGCGCTCGGCAACCGGCAACGCCAGTTCGGGCGTGAATGGCCGAGTCTCAGAGTGTTGAACAGTGCTTTCCATTCGAAGTCCTTTATAGATTGACCCTTTGAAGCGCCGAGTCGATCTGCTTGTCAGAGCGGCGGAAATTTGCCACTTGCCGGCAGTTCCAGCATCCAAGCAAAGTGCATGCCAGGTAAAAATTGAACTTTTGAGGCCGAAATGGTCTGTGAAAAGCTGGTATCGGTCTTGCTTACATCACGGGCAACGGCGAGGCTTTGCCATAGCACCGACACACCATAGGAGTTCTCACATGCAAATCAATCAGGCGCAGGCCCCGGCTGATGGCAGGGTTTTTGGATACATGAATTTTCAAGAGCCCCGTGCGGGACATGTTCTTGAAGGCGAATCGCTCAGGCCCTTGTTGATCGGGTCTGCATCGTTTGGTTTGCCCAGTGATTTGGAGATTGGTGCGGATGGTGACTTGGCACTGGCCCATTTGTTGAAGCAAGTAGACAAAACCAAGAAGCGCACCATTTGGTTGGTCAACAACTGCCTGCGCATTGACCATTTACAAAAGATATTGAACGCGGCCAGTGCGTGTTCAAGGGTGATTAATTTGCTTTGTGATGAGCAACCTAATTTTCAGGCGCTCCACAACACCAAGGCGGTCGACTCCCTCCTCGACGATGATCGTTTGTACACCGTCACATTCGACACGCCCAAGGTGCAAGCTGAACTGGCCAGTCAACTGATTGACACAGAAAATTTTGTGGGCTGGAAGCCTGTGCTGGGGTTAAGCCTGGAGCCGCAAGCAGTTGAGCATTTGCGTCACCTTTACCGGGAGTTGACCAACCATCTGAATCAAAAGGCGGTCGGGCGCATGACCCGTGTCAGCTCTTCCCATCTTTTCTTGTCCAACGCTTTGGTCAATTCGGTTTTTGCCAACCCGCTGAACGCGTTATCGGATTACAAGGATCTGTACAAAAACAAACCTGTCCTGATTGTGGCCACTGGCCCTTCATTGAACAAGCAACTGCCACTGTTGGCAAAGCACAAGGACCTTTTTGTCATCATTGCAGCCGATCCTGCTGTGCCTATCCTCAAGCAATATGGTGTGGTGCCTCAGTTTGTGGTCTCCATTGACCCGAAAAAGCGGCCCTATTGGCAACACAATGAACTTGATCCAAGCACCACTTTTGTCATCGAAATTGGTTGTTGCCCTGACGTGGCATGGTCGAGCAATCACAAATACCTGGTGACAAGCTGCCACAAAGATGTTTTCAGGCTTTTGACGGATTTGGGCGCTGCGCCTTCTTATTTGCTAACAGGTGGCTCGGTGACAACCACGGCTTTCAGTCTGGCACAGCACATGGGAGCCAATCCGATCATTTTGATTGGTCAGGACCTGGCTTGGACCGATGGCAAGGACCATGCGGATGGGTATGTCAGCCAATACAGCCGCGAACAGCTGGAGGCCCGACATGCCAAGGGTTTTGAAATCGAAGGCTACGACGGCAAACCGGTGCGAACCGAGCGTCAGCTGCTGTATTACAAGACCTGGTTTGAGCAACGCATTGCAGTTATGCCCGACCGATTGATTGTGAACGCCACGGAGGGGGGGGCTCGCATCGAGGGCGCTGCGCATGTGCCATTCGAAAGCGTTTGTCGGGAGATTCAGGCCAGCCGATTAGGCGTGACTCAGCCTGACCCCGCTCGTCCTTGGGCTCCGGACTTTGCCTATTTGGCTTTGTTGGCGGATCGCTTGCGGGGTCTGAAGAGTGAGATCGAACAACTTGAAAGCGAATTGAACAAGGGCATCAAGTTGATCGACACAATCAAGAAAACTCCCAAGAAATCGGTGATTCGCCAGATTGAGCAGATCAACCGGCTGTTGCTTGATGGCAGTTGGCAAGTCAAAACCGTTGTCGAAATGATGGGGCAGTCAGTGGTGGTCGCCACCGAGCAAAAAGTCTTGTTGGACGATGAGGTCAGCGCCAACATCAAGGGGGTGTATGGCGGATACAAATCAGTCTACAAGTCTGCACTGCATGGTGCGCAGCAGGGGAAAGAATTGCTGAGTCGTTTGATGCAGCTTTGTGATGACCTGGTGCAAGGGCAGCAAATGGATCACCAATTGCTGCAGAAGTACGGATTTAATCGATGGTTGGCAGATGGTACAAAGAACGAACTTGCCGCTTAAGTGAGTGCGCTGAGCCATTGGCGTCCGATTGCATCCTGGGTGTAATGCTGTGCGATAAGAGCTTGTGCCTCGCTGACTTGTTCAAAATATGCATCCGGTGCATGCATGAATATTGAAAATTCGGGCGTGCGCAGTGATGCAAAATACTTGCGAAACGGTAGGTACGACTCGAGTTCGTCTGCAGCAACAGGCAACCCCAGGGCAAGTGCAGTCAGTAAACGGTTTGAGCTAGCCCCGGATTTGCGTTTGGAGTGGAGTCCTGTTGGAATCCAGCATACGTCAGATATCGACGCGACGGCGACCATGTCTGACAAACTCCAAGGCACGACGCATATTTCCAGGTCAGCCAGATGTGGTTGATCCAGCATGCGTGCATATTTCTCAGACAGAGGATACGCATTTGTCATTGCGATGAGTCGAGTAGGCTCCGATATCACCAAGTCATTGCATAAAAATTCGAGCAAATAAGGCAGATTGGTCGAGTGACCGATCCAGAGCGCGGTCTTGACTTGCTGTTGGCATGCCCTCGGTGGCACGATCGGAACCTCGATGGGGTCCTCAATAACTTTAATTTGCCCCTTGTAAAAAGGACGAATCAAATGGGCTAATCGTGTTGAGGGGCAAATTACCAGATCGGCGCCGATCAGGGCCATCCTGTAAAAATGGTCTGCAGCAGTTTCTGTTTCTAGATGATGATCTGTATAGTCAATCACAATCCGTGCGCCACGTTTGCGTGCTGTACTAATGTGCTTGAGCCAGCGTTGCGGCCGTCCAGTGTCTGACGTGAAATCAAGCTTGCCAACGATCAGCGTAGATGCAGTTGAATCATGTTGAGCGTCGCCAAAGGTGGTTTCGCAATCATTATCTTTGAGGGTGTGCATGCATACCGCAGCCCTCAATCGAATCGATGCCAAGTTACTTTTCTTGAGATCTTCAAGATCGGCGGAGGTGTTAGGCAAAAGCCATTCAACTGAGATTGTGTCCATGGCTGTTCGGCACCGACATAGATCTTGATTGTTTTGATGAGCTCCGATTAAGCTGGTTTGTGACCGGTGATACGCATATCACGCGGCTCGCGGAGCTTAAATTGAGCCGGCTCTTGTGCCAAATTAACCAGGCCGGCTTGGTACATCAATGTCGCCAAAGAGCGTGGGGTGTATCCCCAGCGATGAATCATCAGAGGGTCTTTCCAGCCAGGATCCCCATAAAAAACCCACATGCTACGCTGGCCTTCACGACCGCCGAGTGCAGCGGCATCGGGGTCTTTCAAAAACTCCTGGGCAGCACTGATCAGGTTGGGGCATTCAAGAATCATCTTTCCCCCTGGCTTGAGTACCCGAGTCCACTCCTTCAGGATGCTGACCACCTCCCATTGCCAGAAGTGCTCGATCACATGGACAGCTAATATTTCATCAGCGAAATCATTCTCGAATACCGATAGGTCATGCAAATCGCATATCACGTCTGGGCGTTTGCCTGCACGTGCTTCCACAACATCGACGTTTATATAGCCATCCAAAATCTTATCGCCACAACCGAGATTCATGCGAACCATTGACTGCTTAAGATCTTGTGTGTTTAAGGGTTGAGCTTCTTGAACGGTTTGCACGCAATGGCTCCTGATTGTTTTGTTGATAAATGCTGCTGTGAAGAGCGGTAACAGCTGGGTTCTGGCTTTTTAAAGTAACTACGCGCTGGCTTTGTAAGGCTGTCGCTGCAGGCAGTATTGCATCCTGTCTCGGGCGTCAAACCATTCTTGCGAAAAATCAGCATTTTGGTATTCATGAAAGTACGGCCCGCCGACGGTCCAGTGCACGTTCTTGACGTCTGCTGGAGGCTCATCGTATTCACCGACCAGCCAATTCCAGCGCACATCCAGCTCGCCAATGTCTTCGTCTTTCAACCAAGTGAATCGGTGCAGATTCAGGGGTTCTGTTGTGTTGACGAATGTCGGCGTAACCATTCGGTTGGCTGGGTGAGCACAATTCCATAACACCACCGATGACCAGTTTTTGCGCGGGTATTTGTATTGCACGGTGTTCAGGTATTTCAAACCATCGCGTGGTTCATAGCTGTGTTTGACTACGTAGGCGGCTTTTCCGGGTTGCTCATCCAGCACTTTTAGCATTTCAGCAATGTCTGTGCGCAGCAGCATGTCGCAATCAAAAAATATGCCTATGCCTTCGTAATGACACAGATAAGGCACTAGAAAGCGGGAGAAAGAGAATTCGTTCGACTGCCGAGGGTCGCGAGGACGGGTGTAAACACCTTTGAGGTTGGCCAGATTGACCGGCACGATGGCCACCGGCCTGCTGCTGTAGCGGTAAATCGATGCCGCCATGGTGTGCCAAGCGACGCTTTCCACTGCGTCGTAGCCGATGAAAACCTTGATGACTTCTGGGTGCATATCGTCCTCGCTGAGCTGTTTCAGTGCCGTATAAGACGGCAGAACTTTGCCGCCTTGTTGCGGCAAATACTTCAAAGCAAAAAGCGATCCAGGTTTCCGGCTAATTCAGGTAGGTGAGCCCTGTTTATCGGAGCAGTGCCAGCACAAATGCGGGTTGCTGGTTTGCTTGGGCCAGCATGGCAGTGCCTGCTTGTCTGACGATTTGTGCTCTGGCCAGCTCGGAGGTGGTTTGGGCGTAGTCGGTATCGACAATTCGGCTGCGTGAGGCTGCCGTGTTGGTCGCGATGTTGGTCAGATTGTCGGCCGCATAGGTGAGGCGGTTGATCTTTGCACCCAAATCGGATCTGAAGGCGTCCAAGGCCGATATCGCATCGTCAATGTGCGTGATGCTTGTAGTGGCTGTGGCGCTGGTGGTGCTCGCCACAGCAGTGGCAAAGCTGGTGCCAGAGTTGAGATCTTTGAAGGTGACAGTCACTTGGTCGCTCGTGCTTCCGTCGACACCAATCTGGTAGGCAACAGAGCCTGCGTCTGCTCCGATCAACGCCACACCATTCCATGTGGTTTTGTCAGAGATGCGTGTGATTTCTGTCTGAAGGCTGGAAAACTCGCTTTGAAGCGCTGTCTTATCGCTGGTTGAATTGGTGCCGTTGGTGGCTTGAACAGAAAGCTCACGCATGCGAATGAGCAGATTCGTGATGCCCTCTGCAGCTCCTTCTGCAGTCTGGATCATGCTGATGCCGTCATTGGCGTTGCGCACAGCCTGGTTAAGACTGCGGATTTGAGTCGCCATTTTGTTACCGATGGCCAGGCCAGCTGCATCATCTGCAGCGCTGTTGATGCGCCTGCCAGTAGACAGACGCTCCATGGCCGTGCCAAGACTTTTTTCGCTGACCTTCAAGGCCTGACTGGCGACAAGTGCTTTGATGTTGCTGTTAACCACAGACATCTGTTTCTCCTGGGTTGCAAAAACGGGTCATCGTGACAGGTGCAGATCTTTGGGCTTTATGGCTTAAGGATCTGGCAGACCGCTTATTGCAAAAGCGAGAGGACCGAGGAGGGTGACTGGTTAGCCTGCGCCAGCATCGCAGTTGCAGCCTGCTGGATGATCTGGGTTCGCGCCAATTCAGTCGTGGTGGCCGCATAGTCGGTGTCCACAATTCGACTGCGCGATGCAGCGGTATTGTTGGCTACATTCGTCAGGTTGTCAGCGGCATAAGTCAGTCGATTAACCATGGCGCCCAGGGATGAGCGGTAAGCGTCGACTGCAGAAATGGCGTTGTCCACATGGGTGATGGAGCTTGCTGCTGTTGCAGCAGTCGATACACTGCCACCGCTCACATCAGACATTCCATTCAGGGATGAATTGACGTCTTTAAAGTCGATGCTGACGGTATCTGCAGAGTCAGCGCCAACTTGAAATGTGTAAGTCGTTGCGCTGGCTGCGACGGTCATACCGTTCCATGTGGTTTTGTCAGAGATACGGGCAATTTCTGTGGCCAGTTGGTCGAATTCAGTGTCCAGAGCAACGCGGTCTGCGCTGGAATTTGTTCCGTTGACAGACTGCACCGCCAACTCCCGCATGCGTTGCAACATGCCGGTCACCTCCGTCAAAGCACCCTCAACGGTTTGTACCATCGATATGGCATCGTTGGCATTGCGCACTGCCTGCTGCATCCCACGCACCTGAGCCGTCATCTTGTTACCGATGGCCAGACCCGCCGCATCGTCCGCTGCACTGTTGACCCGTTTGCCAGTAGAAAGCTGAGCCATGGCTTTGCTCAAGCTGCGGTTATTTACCGCCAGCGCTTGTTGCGCCACAAGAGACTTGACGTTGGTATTGATGGCGGTCATGAGGGACTCCGGTATTTAGAAATGGATGAATTCAGGTGAAAACTCAGAGAATTCAAATCACTGCTGTAGCAGAGAGAGAACCGAAGACGGCGATTGGTTGGCCTGCGCCAGCATTGCTGTCGCAGCCTGTTGAATGATTTGTGTACGGGCCAGTTCGGTCGTGGCGGCCGCATAGTCCGTGTCTAAGATGCGGCTGCGAGATGCTGCGGTGTTGGTGGACACGTTGGTCAAGTTGTCCGCTGCATAGTTGAGTCGGTTGACTACTGCACCCAGGGTGGAGCGGTAGGCGTCCACAGTCGAGATAGCTTGGTCGAGTTCCACAATGGCGCTGGTGGCACTCACTGCAGTTTCAAGTCCTTCTGAAGCCGCCGAGACGATGCCGCCTAGAGAAGAGACGTTTTGAAATGTGACGGTGACTGAGTCGGTTGCTGCAGGACCTGCTTGAAAATCTACAGAGGCTGCAGCAGAACCCAAAATCGCCATGCCGTTCCAGGTCGTTTTGTTGGAGATCCTTGAAATTTCGGAGTTCAATTGGTCGAATTCAGCATCGAGGGAGGTGCGATCGGCGCTGCTGTTGGTCCCGTTGACCGACTGAACAGCCAATTCACGCATGCGCTGCAGCATGTTGGTGACTTCGTTCAAGGCTCCTTCCGCTGTTTGCACCATGGAGATGGCGTCATTGGCGTTACGCACAGCTTGGTTCAAACCACGAATCTGTGCCGTCATTTTGTTGCTGATGGCCAGGCCCGCCGCATCGTCCGCTGCGCTGTTGATGCGCTTGCCGGTGGACAATTGCTCCATGGTCTTGGTTAGACCACGGTTGTTCACGGTCAATGCCTGCTGAGCAATGAGTGATTTGACGTTGGTATTGATGGCGGTCATGGCATGCTCCAAAAATTAGAGATTTAAGTCGTTAATAAAGTGACCAAGCAATCAGATCATTGCTGGAGCAATGAAAGCACCGAGGACGGCGATTGATTGGCCTGCGCCAGCATCGCGGTGGCAGCCTGCTGAATGATCTGCGTACGGGCAAGCTCCGTTGTGGCAGCAGCGTAATCGGTGTCCAAGATGCGGCTGCGTGAAGCTGCTGTATTGGTGGAAACGTTGGTCAGGTTGTCTGCTGCATAGGTCAGACGGTTGACCATGGCACCGAGTGTGGACCGGTACGCGTCAATGGTGGAGATCGCATTGTCCAGGTTGGTGATGGCACTTGTTGCTGCGCTGACATCCGCAACCCCGATTGCTGCAGCCGAGGTAACAGTACTGCCAGACTGGTCAATATCAACAAAGCTGACGGTCACAGTATCAGACCCGCCAGGCCCCACTTGGAACGCGTAGCTGCCAGCGTTGGCACCACCAACGGCCATGCCGTTCCAGGTGGTTTTGTCAGAGATACGGGTGATTTCGGCAGCGAGTTGATCGTATTCAGCGTCCAGCGAGGCCCGGTCAGCTGTGCTGTTGGTGCCGTTCACAGACTGTACTGCCAACTCACGCATGCGCTGCATCATGTTGGTGACTTCATTCAACGCACCTTCAGCGGTTTGAATCATGGAGATGGCGTCGTTGGCATTTCGCACAGCTTGGTTCAAGCCACGGACCTGCGCCGTCATTTTGTTGCTGATCGCCAAGCCAGCGGCATCGTCTGCTGCGCTGTTGATGCGCTTGCCGGTAGACAGTTGTTCCATGGTCTTGCTCAGACCACGGTTGTTCACGTTCAGGGACTGCTGAGCGATGAGTGATTTGACGTTGGTGTTGATGGCTGTCATGGCTGGCTCCGGAATTCAATAAATGGGTTCGGTGTTCAGTGATGTGTGAATTTCAAATCACTGCTGGAGCAGTGACAACACCGATGACGGCGATTGGTTGGCTTGTGCCAACATCGCTGTGGCGGCCTGTTGAATAATCTGCGTACGGGCCAGTTCTGTTGTGGCTGCGGCGTAATCGGTGTCCAAAATTCGGCTGCGCGATGCGGCCGTGTTGGTGGCCACATTGGTCAAGTTGTCTGCTGCGTAGTTCAGTCGGTTTACCACAGCACCCAAGGTAGAACGGTAGGCGTCGACAGTAGAGATGGCTTGATCCAGATCAGTGATGGCAGCCGTTGCACTGGCCACAGCCCCTACGCCTCCAGCAGAGATATTGGTCATGCCACCCAGTTGAGAGATGTCCGCGAAGGTCACGATGACGGAGTCTGAAGCCGCAGGACCCACCTGGAATGTTGTGATACCAGACGTCGCTGATGCACCATTACCCATGATGTCCATGCCGTTCCACGTCGTCTTGTCAGAAATGCGGGAAATTTCGGCAAACAATTGGTCGTATTCAGCATCCAGCGAGGTGCGATCTGCGCTGCTGTTGGTCCCGTTGACAGACTGAACAGCCAGTTCACGCATGCGCTGCAGCATGTTGGTGACTTCGTTCAGGGCGCCTTCAGCGGTCTGGATCATCGAAATGGCATCATTGCCGTTACGCACAGCTTGATTCAACCCACGAATCTGTGCCGTCATCTTGTTGCTGATCGACAAGCCTGCAGCATCGTCTGCTGCACTATTGATGCGCTTGCCGGTGGACAGTTGCTCCATGGTCTTGGTCAGCCCACGGTTGTTCACGGTCAAGGCTTGCTGTGCAATGAGCGATTTAACGTTGGTGTTGATGGCGGTCATGGTTGGACTCCTGATGACACAAAATGTTTATGGAAGACATTCCAGGGCAAGTTGAATAATTTCACTTGCATGGTTGATGAATCGACCGATCATTTCAAAACTTTAAGTACAACGACAAATAATTTGATCTTCAGGACTTTTCGTCGAGCAGCATGCCTTTGACTTGCTCAATGTTGTGCGCCACGCGCAGCAAGGTCTCGTCCGGTATTTGTCGAATCACCTCTCCGGTCTCAACGTTTTTGACCTGGATGACGGTGCGATCAATCGCTTTGTCAATTGAAAAATTCAGTTGACGGCCGTGACTTTTCATTTGCTCGTTTAGCCGTTCGATGGCTTCTTGCAGGTTCTTCTGCATTTGCTTGGGATCAAACTGGAGGTCGGTCTTTTCGGGTAAAACCAGTTTGACCTCTGGCGCTGCGGCAGTTTCTTTGACACCTTTTATGGCATTTGCAGGCACAGCTGGCGCTGGCCTCAACTGCTGTGGCTCTGATGCTCGTGTGATATCGGTGCTCATAGTGAGATCCTTTCAAGGCCTTCTCTTCTTGTGAGAACGCACGATCACCCAAGTGACGGGTGAATCGCGGAGAAGGACATAAAAGGTATCGGACCGATACGATCAAACTTGAGGAATATCTTTAAGAATTATTTTTTTATTCATCAAAGTATCATTGAAATTGAATAACTTAAATTTTTTAATTAAGAAATAAATTTACTTATTTGTATAAGAGGCCATCATGCCCTCAAAGCTGCTTTTCATGCTCTCGCGCATGCTGTTGCTGTTGCCCACGATGCTGTCCATCAGTGCGAACTGTTTCATGTAACGTTCCAGCAAAGCTGTCATGCGCTCTTCCAGTTTTTCTAAATCCACCTTGTACACATCGACTTTTTTGGTGGCATTGGTTGTTTGTTCTGTCAGCAGACTGGTGGAACGCAGCATTTCGTCGATCTCACGGACGGCAGTGCCAGCCAAGCCAGCCGAGTCGGTGCTGTAGACGCTCAGGTCGTTTGTATTGGCGGTGAATAGCGTAACCACTTCTGTGGGGTATTGGCTGAAGGCGCTGTTCAGCTTGGTTTCGTCCAACTGAAGCTTGCCATTGCGATCAAAACTCAGACCTACCTGCCACGCGGCATTGATGTTGGCATTTTCAGGATCAGTCAGGTTAACGGTATCGGTGTAAAGCGTGAAATCTCCCGTGATCATGCTTCGCACTTGTGATTTGATGCTTTGAAGCAGACTGTCTCCAGCCAAGGCACCGCCAAATTCTTCAACATCGCTGCTGCGGTCGTTGAGGATCTTGACGCTTTCTGAGAAATTGTTGTATGCCGTGACCAACGCTTGGATGTTGGCTTTGACAGTGCTGATTTCAGGCGTGAGACTGACACGCGCGGAGCCAGAAGTCGTTGTGTAGAGGCTGAGCGTGATACCTTCCAGTGCTTCGTCAACGGTGTTGCTGGACGAGGTGATATCGATGCCATTGATGCTCAACATCGCATCTTGAGCACTTTGCAGGGCGGTGGTTTGAAAAGTCAGATCAGCGCTTGCACTGCTGACGGTGAAATCATTGTCGGCACCTTCCTCGCCCGTAAAAACCAGAGTGTAGGCGCCCCCGGTGTTGATCAGCTGAGCGCTGATGCCCGTGGTAGACGTTTGCGCATTCACTGCAGTGACCACGCCTTCAGGCGTGGCGGTACTGATCTCAATGTCTGTGGATATGCCGCCTACTGTGAAAGTCAGGTTAAAAGTTGAGCCAGAATTGAACGTTGTGCCCGAAGCGATGGAATTACTCGCCCACCGCGTGGCTTGCGCCAATTGGGTGACCTCGATGTTATAAACACCGGCCGTTGCGCTGGAGTCTGTTGAGATGCCTATGGCGCTGGTTTGGCTGTTGGTCGCTGTTAAAGTGGAAAAATCTCTGGCATCGTTCAAGGCCTTGAAAGCCGTTTGCAACTCTGACAGCGCGAATTTGAGTGCGCCATAGCCAGAAATTTTGGCTTCTGTTTGCTTGATCTTGGTGTCGATACGCTCTTTTCTGGGTACTCGCTCGGCCTCAACCAAACTTTCGGCGAGTGCTTTGACATCGACGCCGGAACCAGCACCCAAAGCAGAGATAAGGTTAGTAGAAGCCATAGTCAGGTGCTCAATCTCAATCGTTAAGCGCGAACTTGCGCTACGTCTTCATAGGTATCGGCGCAAGCCACAAAAACTGAAGTAGGAAAAAGCTCAGCCCCGGATGAAGTCAAACAGCGACAGACCTGAGATCTTTTGAAAACTTCCCATGGCAGCCTCCAGAGACATCATTTCCTTATTCATCCGCGTCACCGCCTCGGCATAGTCCAAGTCCTCAATCTCTGACAGGGTGGATTTGATGCGCAAAGTGGTCTCGTCCAGCACATCGAGTTGCGCTTGCACAACCGACTGGTCCGACCCGTTTTGTGCTTGAGCAAGCGTCAAGTTGTTGTGCATTTGGGTGATATCCGCTACACCTTGCTGAATTTTTTGCGTTTGACTGGCATCGATGCTTTCGATCATCTGGTCAAGTGCATCAAAAAAACCGACACTTGTGCTGGGTTGGTTGGGGCTGTCACGCACTACGCGGCTGAAAACATCGGTGCCCGCTCGGGTAAATTGCACCGTACGCTCCACGCCGGCGGGGATGCGGGTCTGCGTCTGGTCACCTTGGTAGATCACATTGCCGCTGGCGTCTTCGGCAAAGGCGGGGGTGTTCACGCGGGTGCCTGAGAACAAGTAGTTGCCGCTGTCATCGCGTGTGTTACCCAGGCTCAGCAGTTGGTCACGCAGGGCTTTCATTTCCATGCCAATGGCCTTGCGATCATCAGGCGCTAGTGTGTCGGTGGCCGCCTGCAAGCCAAGCTCTTTCATCCGAATCAGAATATCGTTGGATGATGACAGGGCAGTTTCCTCGGCGGTGTACCGGCGCATGGCCACCTGGAGCGTACGCATGTGGCTGTCTTGGCGCTGCACTTCGCCCTTGAGACGTTGGATCGCTGCGGCTTGGTCGGGAGCGTCACTGGGCGAAAGAATTTGTTTGCCTACTGCCAATTGGGCCTGGGTCGTCGCAAGTTTGTTCTGAATGGTGCTCATGCGCTCGGTGGCGCGGTCAAACAGGAATGAGGTGGAGATTTTCATAAGGGCTCCGTTCAGCGCACTTGCAAGATGGCGTCAAACAAGGCCATGGCCGTTTGCATGACTTTGGCGTTGGCTTGGTAGGCTTGCTGAAAGCGCACCAAAGCCGAAGCTTCCTCGTCCAGGCTGACGCCCGAAATACCATCGCGGGCCTCTTGTGCTTGCTGATAGACCACACTCAGGGCTTGCTCGGCAATGGCCGCTTGTCTTGCAACGCTACCGACTTGGTTGACGCGTTCAATGTAGGCCTCGGTCATGGTCAACCCACCCGGCATGATGGCTTCATCCTCCAGTGCGACCAAACGCAGCATAGCCTCGTTGTTGCCGATACCGTCTTTGTTACCGTCGATGGTAAAGACATCACCGGCTCTGGGCGCAGTCGAAAATTCGAGCTTCAAGCCCCGGTAGCTCAGCGTGGGCGTGGTGGAGTTGGTGTTGCGTATCCGAGGTGAAAGTGACCTGCAGTGGCGAGGCTCGCAGCGATTGTTTCATGCTGCTTTCGATGCCTGTGAATTGGCCACTGACCTTGGCGCTGCTGGCCGCGCCGCTGCGATCTGTCACAAAAATCAACAGATCGTCTTTGGCAACACCTTGAATGGCAATGCGGGTATCAAAGCCCAGACGGCTCAAATCCGCGGGTGTGCCGTTGCTGCCCATACCCAGACGAATGTCATCGGTGGTGTTGTTGATCGGGCGTGACAACACCAATCGCCCGGCCGATTCACTGGCCGTGATGCCGGTCGTGGCTGTTTCCGTGTTGAGCCAATTGACCACCGAGCTCAGGGTCAGCGGCCCTGCCAGCGCAGGCAGTGGCTTCCCGTTGAGCGTGAGTGCGCCTGCTGCGATGCCTGCAGAGGAGGACACAAAGGTGTTGCCCGTCAGCACGGCCGGAGTTTTTTGTGGCGCCAGCAAATCACCTGTGGTGGTGTTGAACTGCTGGATCCAGCCCACTTCGGCTTTTGCTCCCATGAAGATATCCATCTCCAGGTAGGTTGATGCACCGCTGGCGTTGAGGTTGGCGCTACTGTAAGTGGCGCCCGCTTCCATGCCGTTGCCGGACTTGATGAGCAAGGCCTGTTCGTCAGCAGTCAAGGCTTGACCCAGAATGTGACGACCGTCGCGTGTCAGTACTTGAAAAGACTGGTTGGCAGTCGGGTTCTGGAGAGTCAGGGACAGATTATTTATGCCAGCGGTCGCCACGCCCAGGCTGGCAAAAGGCTGGCTGCTGGTGGTAGAGACGGTGACGGAGCCGATTTGCGGCATCTGCGCCAACGCCAAGTCACCCTGCAAAGAAGTTGGGCCGGCAAATCCAGGCGTTTCGTAGCTCACGCGGGCCTGCGCTGTGCCGCTGTTCAATGGGTTGTCAATGACCCTGAACTGTCCGGCGGCAGCGACCCGATTGGCATCTTGCACCATCATTTGCATGCCTGCGGCCTGAAGGGGTTTGTCTGCACTGAAGCTGAACAAATCACCACCCAGGAGACCTTCAGCGTCCACACCTTCGCGGTGAACGGCGTTGATTTCACGGGCCATGACCTCGGCTAAGTCGTTCAAGGAGTTGGAGGCGGGATTCAAAACCTGATCACGAAA
>Ga0255131_1000239_pt1 | contig 18710 bp, 16 predicted proteins | sample Law_Yuk_RepC_8d_FD_188554 | JGI IMG/M metagenome (GOLD analysis project Ga0255131, IMG submission 188554) | Freshwater microbial communities from St. Lawrence River, New York, United States - Law_Yuk_RepC_8d | ecosystem: Environmental > Aquatic > Freshwater > River | place: USA: New York... | reverse complement strand
GCCTTGAATTCAGGCGTGAATTTGCGTCGGGTTTGTTTGGTCATATCGTTTAGTCAAATTAAGTGATTTTTTAACTAAACCTCTGGTCCAGGATTCAGGGAGTATTATACTGAACAACCAATGCAAGGGAATCAGACCATGAAAAAGATGTTTGATAAATATCAAATGAGTGGAGTAATTTAGTCGATTCAAAATAAACAACCAAAGTGTCAGAGTTTTCGATAAATACAAAACCAGAAAAGCAATTAAAATCTAGAAAACGCGTAGCTGATCACGGCGAAGTATTTACCAGTGAACGTGAGGTTAATGCAATGCTTGATTTGGTTAAGCAAGAAACCGAACGAATAGAATCACGTTTTTTAGAGCCAGCTTGTGGAAACGGAAATTTTCTGGCTGAAATACTAAAACGCAAATTGGAAGTTGTTGATAACCGTTACTCAAAAAGTCAATTAGAATGGGAACGATATGCAGTTTTAGCTGTCTCAAGTATATATGGGGTAGATATCTTGGAGGATAATGCTATTGAGTGCAGAGAGCGTTTATTTAAAATATTTGACGTTAGCTATAAAAAGCATTTCAAAAACAACTGTAATGACGATTGTAGGCGTTCTGTGAGGTTTCTTTTTAACAGAAATATACTTTGGGGTGATGCTTTAGATTTTACGAATCCTGTGACTAAACATCCGATTGTATTCTCAGAATGGGCTGCGGTTAATGGCAATATGCTTAAACGCAGAGACTATGTTTTTAAATTCTTGGTCGAACAATCACACCAATTTTCTTTATTATTTAATGACGAAGGTTCAGCTACTGCAATTGATGAACCCATTAAAGATTTCCCATTAGTTCATTTTTTAAAACTTTGTGAAAATGATTGATACAAATTACAACCCCGATGTCCTTTCATGCTTAGCAAACTTGAGCAATGACGAGGTCTTCACACCGCCACACTTAGCGAATCAAATTCTGGACTTGCTACCAAGAGAAATATGGAGTAACAAGGATGCTAAATTTTTAGACCCAGTATGTAAATCAGGTGTTTTTCTGCGTGAAATAGCCAAGCGATTATTGATTGGTTTGGAAAAAGAAATACCCAATAAACAAATTCGTATTGACCATATTTACAAAAACCAATTATACGGCATAGCAATAACAGAATTAACATCCTTACTATCTCGTAGAAGTGTTTATTGTACCAAAACCGCAAATGGCAAATACTCTATTTGTAATAGCTTTGATAATGAGCAAGGCAATATCATTTACAAAAGCATTCCACATACATGGAAAAATGGCAAATGTGAGTATTGCAGTGCAACTCAAGAAGTATACGATCGTGAAGATGTGCTAGAAACATATGCTTATCCATTTATCCATTTAGACATTACTAAAACAATATTCAAAAATATGAAATTCGATGTAATTGTTGGGAATCCGCCCTATCAATTAAGTGATGGAGGAAATTCACGAAGTGCAGGACCTATCTATCAAAAATTCATACAACAAGCAAAAAAATTAAATCCCAAATATCTAACTATGATTATCCCGGCTAGGTGGTATGCAGGTGGTAAAGGCTTGGATGAATTTAGATCTGAAATGTTGGCTGATAAAAGAATTAGGAAACTAGTTGATTTTGAAAATTCAAATGATGTATTCCCAGGTGTTGACGTAGCAGGTGGTATTTGCTATTTTCTCTGGGATCGTGATCAAAAAGGACAATGCGAAGTCGTCAATATTATTGAAGGAATCCACGTTAAATCTGAAAGATCTTTAGACGAGTTCCCAATACTAATTAGACACGCAAAGGCTATTCCAATAATTCGCAAAGTATTGGCTATAAAAGAAAATAATTCACGGAGATTAAGTGATATAGTTTCTTCAAGGAAACCATTTGGTTTACCAACTAACTATATTCCAAAAAACAATGGAATTCCTTGTTGGTTTATTCAGAAAATTGGCTTAAAATACGCTAGTACCGTGGATGTCAATGATGAAAATAAACTTTTGGACAAATGGAAATTTCTAGCCCCAAAATCACCAATAGCAGGGCAAACGGACTTTTCCAAACCAGTTGGCTTTTATTATGACGGCAATACTCGCGTTGCAAAACCTGGCGAATGTTGTACAGAATCATTTATAGTCTTAGGTGCATTTTCTACAGAAAAAGAAGTGCTGGCTTATAAATCATATGTCTTTACTAAAATCGTTCGTTTCTTGCTTCTACAAACCGTCATTTCACAGGATGTAACAAAAAACAATTTCCAATTCATACCAGATCTAGGTAATTATGAAGGTGAGTATACTGATAAATTATTGATCAAAAGGTGGAACATTACCGATGAGGAATGGAGTTTTATCGATTCTAAAATTAAAAATATTGGTTTAAGTGAAAACACCGAAGTAGATGAGTAAATCCGATTTTTTTCCGCAAAGACCAGTAGCAAACCCTACCATTTACGCCTATGAGTTAATAGGGGTAGATTCTCATGAGGGGTTACTTAAAGTGGGTTATACAAGCCGCACATCTCAGGATAGAATTGCTGAGCAATTAAAAACAAGTCGAATTAAATACACCATTGTTTTTGAGGAGTCAGCTATGAAAAATGATGGCGGTGTTTTTACCGATTTTGATGTGCACCGTTATTTGCGAAAAAAAGGTATTTCGAATCCAGAAGGTGAATGGTTTAAATGCACAGTTAAAGAAATACAAGCTGCTATCCTCGAAATAAAAAGTGGTATAAAAAATGAAGACAATAGAACACTAAGTTTTGGAATGCGTCCTGAACAATCAGATGCCGTTGAGAAAACTATTCAATATTTTAGGAGTTTTAAAAAAGAAAATAAAAACAAAACACCCCATTTTTTATGGAATGCAAAAATGCGTTTTGGTAAAACTTTTGCATCTTATCAATTGGCCAAAAAAATGGGATGGACAAAAATATTAGTTTTGACCTTCAAGCCAGCTGTTCAAAGTGCTTGGGATGAAGATTTACAAACGCATATTGATTTTAAAGGGTGGCAATTCATTTCACGCAATGGCTTGAATTTTAAAGATGCTGATCAAACGAAGCCAATTGTTTGCTTTGGTTCTTTCCAAGATTATTTAGGCAAAAACGAAGTTGGTGGCATTAAAGCACGTAATGAGTGGGTTCATGCGACTAATTGGGACTGTGTGTTTTTTGATGAATACCATTATGGATCTTGGAGAGTGAATGCAAAAGATCTTTTTGAAGCGGAAGGTAAAAAAGAGTTAGATTTTGCTCAAGGCGAAGCAATGGAGTATTTTGAAGAAGGCAATATGCCAATTACTACCAATGCATATTTGTATTTATCGGGCACACCGTTTAGAGCAATTTCTTCTGGCGAATTCATAGAAGAGCAAATATTTAACTGGACATATTCTGATGAACAAAAAGCAAAGGAGAATTGGACGCAAGAACCAAACCCTTATGCTTCATTGCCCCGAATGGTAATGCTTACTTATCAGTTACCTGATTCAATTAAAGAGATAGCAAAAGGTGGGGAATACAATGAATTTGATTTGAATATTTTCTTTGCGGCTGAGGGAGAATCAAAAAAAGCAAAATTCAAACACGTAACCGAAGTCCAAAAATGGTTGGACTTAATTCGTGGATCATTCACCGAAACAACAATAGACAATTTAAAACTAGGGGCTAAAAAACCACCATTACCTTTTTCTCACGCACCTTTGTTAAATGTATTGTCCCATACCTTTTGGTTTTTACCAAGTGTGGCATCTTGCCATGCCATGAGTAATTTGCTCGCACAAAAGCAAAATAAATTTTACCATGACTACCAAGTAATTGTTGCAGCAGGAATGAGCGCCGGAATCGGCGTTGACGCACTCCCACCAATATTGGAAGCAATGGGGAATCCCCTTGAAACAAAAACTATTACCCTATCTTGTGGCAAATTAACTACTGGTGTCTCAGTAAAACCATGGACAGGGATTTTTATGTTACGAAATTCTTCAAGTCCTGAAACATATTTCCAAGCGGCATTTCGTGTTCAAACGCCTTGGACGGTTAAAAATCCTGATAGCATATCCCCGAACAAAGAAGAAATTATTAAAGAAGAATGCTACGTTTTTGACTTTGCTCCGGATAGGGCATTACGTCAAATTGCAGATTATAGTTGCAGATTAAACGTTGGTGAATCTAACTCAGAAAAAAAGGTTGAAGAGTTTATACATTTCTTACCGGTACTAGCTTACGATGGTAGTTCAATGAAGCAAGTTGATGCCGCAGGTATTTTAGATATGGCTATGAGTGGTACCACGGCAACACTTTTAGCAAGACGTTGGGAAAGCGCTTTGTTGGTTAACGTCGATAATAACACTCTACAACGCTTAATGAACAACAAAGAGGCGATGGAGGCTCTTATGAATATTGAGGGATTCCGTACCTTAAATCAGGATATTGAAACCATTATTAACAAATCAGAGGCTGTCAAAAAAACAAAGAAGGAAGCCAACGAAAGAGAATTAACCAAAAAAGAAAAGAAAGAATTAACCGACGAGGAAAAGGAGTACAAAAATTTACGGAAGCAAATACAAGAAAAGCTGATCAAGTTTGCAACCAGAATACCTGTATTTCTTTACTTAACAGATTTTAGAGAGCACAGCCTCAAGGATGTAATCACAAAATTAGAGCCTGGATTATTTAAAAAGGTAACTGGTTTAAATGTAAAAGATTTTGAATTATTGGTGAGCCTTGGATTGTTTAACAGCGCTTTAATGAATGACGCTGTATACAAGTTTAAACGATATGAGGATTCAAGTTTAGCGTATATAGGTATTAACAAACATGAAGGCGAAGATGTAGGGTTGTTTGATACTGTATTAAGTGCAAAAGATTATGATGATCATTTTTTTAACGAAGAATTCAATGAGTGAGGTAAGATCGCTTTATTAATTCAACAAGTCCAACATTCTTTGATGAATCAATTGCCACTCAGCATTCAAATTCACAGTACAAACTGAAATAGGGTGATCTTTGATTATATATTTTTCAGAAAGCTCCACATCCACAGTGGGGTAAAGCAATATCCCTTCGGTTTTGTGATTCATTGAATGCAAACTTGACCCAGCAACATTGCTCACATAAGAGAATATTTGATACAAATTGGCACTGTGAAATTTATTAGCACCAAAATCAACACCCCTTGAGCCCAAGGTATTACCATAAAATTTTGTATCAATAATAATCTTTCTGCTGTCACTTTCCAACGTAATATCTGTATTCATAGTAGGCAAATAATCAAATCTATCTGCCAACCAATTGATGCGTTCTTTCTTAACCCTGTAACCCGAATGTTTCTTATAAAACTGATATGCAAAGCGCTCAAACAACTTTGCCAATTTTTGATGGTCGCGCCCAATATCAACAAAAACCTTCTTTCCATCAGCTTCATTCAATACCGTATTTTGAGCAATTAATTCAGCAATGTGGAGTGCCAATTTGTAGTGCTGATTATTTCTATTCAGATTGACTTGACCAAATTGAGACATACTCAATTCTATAGAATCCACATCCCCCATTCTCATCAGACAACGGCGAATTTCGCTTTTTTGAATTTTGGATATTTCTTTAAAAGCCAAAAGACCAACTAGCGTAGTTTTTAGAATTTGATTGATCAAAATATTTGAACTCCATTCATCAAACTCGCAAACTGCCCTACCCTTGCGCAGGACTTGCCGATGTAACGTTTGGTTAAAATCCAGCTTGCCTTTGATTCCCGCATATTCTTCTGTCAACGACACGTAATTGTGGGCTAAGTTTCGCTTAAGTATGTATTCACATTGATTAACAAAAACGTCAGACAATAAACAAATCAATGATTCATAACTCGACGTGTCAAGGCCTTTGGTTTGTTTATATTCCAAGCCCGTGTCCCAGCCATAACTGAGTAAAAAATAGATATTTTTTATAGGTATGCTCATTTAAGCATGGCAATCTTTGTATCTACTTGACTTGAATCATCGAAATAATACTCATCCAACAACGGTTTGATTTCAAATTCAACAACATCAGTGAACCAGTCATTATTGGGAATCGTTTCACTGTTTGGGGTAAAGAAACTGTGTCCAATTCTAAAACCAACACCCAAATCTTCAGCGATTTCAGCATTTAACCGGTTCATTCTGTTTGAAATTTTATCAATTAGGGCATTTTCAACATTTACCCCTTTTAGAAATCCTTTGAACTTGTCACTGAATTCGGGTATTAAATCAAAGAAGGCGAAACGTCTTCTCAACGCATAATCGACAACAGCCAATGACCTATCAGCCGTATTCATCGTTCCAATGATATGAACATTGGGTGGCACATAAAATCTACTTTCCTCAGAATCTGAATACATTAAGTTTATTGCATATTCCTGTGATCTTTTGTCGCTCTCAATCAACATCAGGAGTTCCCCAAAAATCTTACTCAAATTCCCGCGATTAATCTCATCGATGATAAAAAAGTAAGATTTATCCGTATTCTTCAATGCTCGCGCACAGAGTTTGTAAAAATTACCATTCTTCAATTTAAAACTACCAGATTCGGTTGGGCGATATCCTTGAATAAAGTCTTCATAAGAAACGCTTTGATGAAATTGCACCATCTCAATACGCGAATCATCTTTTTCGCCCATTAATGCATAGGCTAACTTTTTTGCAACGAACGTTTTACCTGTACCGGGAGGCCCTTGTAAAATGATGTTTTTCTTCCTGTCAAGATAACTCACCATTTTTTCTAACTTTTCGTCGTCGATGAATGAATCCGACTTCAAATTTTCGATTGTGTATTTGGGTAGATCAACATCGTATTCCAATGACATGATTGCTTCAAATTGTAATTGAGTTAATCGGTAAAGACTCCCCTGATTGTTCTTCACTACATCAGCATCTTTAAATGCCTCAACTTGAATCAAGTTCTCCCAGGCAATGGGTTTATTTAAGAACCGTTGAATTTTAAATTCAATTCGCTGAATTTCATTTTCATCCTCATGCAAGCCTGATGTGCATTCAAAAATAGCTACAACCTTCATGCTGGGACTTGACTCATAACCCACAATCAAATCGCCCGGTTGAATTGATTCAAAACAATCAAACATTCTGCGCTTATTTCCATTGGCATTGAAGGCCGTATAGGACTGATGTTGTCCTATTTCAAAATCTGCAATCTTCCAAATCTTTGGGTTCGCATTTAACCAGAAAAAGCCTGTAGTTGGGTTAATTATTGGTTTCGCTACAGGTTTATCATTAATAATCAAATTGATCAAATCTCTCACGTCATCCTTATCGTTCGTGATATCAGTCAAGGTCTTCTTAACGATTTGAGATTCTGCAATCCAACTACCCTCCTTCTTCCAATCTACTTCAATTTGATGGGGATATGTTTCATTCGCTGCATTGAATACATAGTAGGACTTGACAACCCCATACCCAACATATTCATGAAGTCCCCTTTTAACAAAAATGACATCGCCTGGCTTCATAACCTTTGAAATATTCCAAAGTGCCAAAGCATCATTTTTCCTGTCCGACTTACTTTTATCATTGGCTGCCACCAAATCATTTTGGAGATCTGCCTTATCCTGAAAATCTCTTAAATCGCCTACCTCATTCCATCCCAATGCATAAACACCTGATTTTAAGAACTCAGGCCATTCGGAGGCTCCTCGTCCTGGTGCTGCCACCCAATATCTTACCTTATCATTTAAATTATACTTTTTATACAGCTGATTGGCGTATTCTATGGTATTTACATCATCAGGTTTTTGATTTAGCAAGAATGTATACTGTTCGTGTAGTTCAGCCTTGGGCTTATCAAACCCCATCGATTTACAAGCCGTAGAAATTACGTCGGTTTGATAAATGGGTAAAAATTTATCTGGGTTATATAAAAATGCGATTTTCCACTGAAGCGCTTTTCCATACTTGCCGTATTCTACAGCCAATACCTTCTGATAATCAGCCTCGGCAGCGGCATTTACAATATCAACAATAGATTGACGCACCTTTGGAAAAACTTCATAGGGCGTTTCTCCTAAGTCTTTGAACCAACAGTATTCACCATCCGTCTTTCTATTATCTCCTGTATATACTGTGCTTTTATTGCTTCGACGATAAATTCTAAAACTAAAAGAACTACCAACTCCTGACCCACCAACTTCTCTGGTTTCTCTCTCTAACCAATACGTAAATGAATTTTTTTCAAGGTTCGTGTATTCCTCGAGACTCATGGTTTTCAATTTCTCAATGGGCCATGTCTCTTGAAACTTCAGAATAATTGGATGCTGTGATGAAAGCAATGTCATATTTGCAATTTATTAATTTTAAAATGTACCTCCCGGTAAGATACATTCACAAGGTTGTCAAAATCCACCACTGGGTCATTTTGGGGCGAATTTTGAATTCAGAAAGGAGCCCAAATGATGACAACGAAACAGAAAAGAAACACCACATTCATGCGTCCGCAAACGCATACGTTTGATTTTTACAAAGACACCACCGGCTGGTACATCGATTTTCCAGCTTTCATTGAACAAGGCTTGGGATGCAAAGCAGATTTGGCCATGGTTTCCGGCGCAGATCGCATGCTCGATCACCTCAGCATGGGCAATCAAAGAATTTCTCTCACCTTCTCCAACATGCCCCTAGATCAGGCGCAATTCCATCTCAAAATGTGTGCGCACAACGGCTGGGGAGCAACCTACCTCAGCAACATCGCCACCGTACCCACCGTATGGCTGTGCAATGTCACCAAGGTGGTATTTGGCGGCGCCCACCCCCGCGAAATTTTTGTAAAATAAACCGTTGAATACCTGGCTATCAAAACAAAGAAGGCCCCTGTTGGGGCCTTCTTTGTTTTATATCGAACATAAACCTAAACACACTCCCCCAGCCCAAACGCCCCATTCACACACGTCAAATAAGCACCCACCTCCAACATATCGGCATGAAAATAGGCCTGCTCCGATGACAGTACGCTCTCAGCAAACTGCAACCGGGGATTTCGCATCATCGTATGGCCAAAAACCTGGTTAATGCTCGGCAACATCGAACCAGCGTTGGCTTTTTTCAGCGCTTCCGGTCGGATCCAAATGGGCGACTGCTGAGGGTCATCGCCAAACGGATTGAACCCATTGAAATCAAACGCGCTGGGTTTGGCAAAAAACGTTTCATTCACCGCATCGCTGATGGTTTGGATGTCCGCCGTTTCCCAAGGTCCTACAGCGGATGTCGGCCTCACAAACCTCCGCAACCACTCCACCGATACACCGGCGTGACTCACAAGCACATCCCCAAAGGCAAAAGCCACCCGCATCTGGGGCAGCGTTTCCACCAACACCCGCTTGTACTTGGCAGCCATGTACGGCAAGTACCCAGAATAGGGCTCGCGGGTAAACCAAGGCATGTAGTGAAAATCGTGGTTCCCGAAAAGCAACACAACCCGTTTGTGGCTGTTGGATTCGGTGTGATGCTTATACGCCACAATGTCCTTGAAATTCTGCAACTGCTTGGTCCCCGCCACCCGATCCCTGGAATCAAAATAATCGCCCACAAACACCACCACATCCGCAGATTGTTCCACTTCCACGATTTTCTTCCAAATGTCACGTCCATGAATATCGCCAAGGATCACCATTTTCTGTTGAGATTTGCTGCTGGTTTTCATCTCCTCAATATACAAAATTTGAGGCCAAAAGTCAAGTAAAATCGCAACTTTCGCATCACTTTCGTTCATACAAATTGGCCAGCAGCGAGGATACCCTCACCTTTTGAATCACCCGAACTTTGGCGGTGCCTAAATCTGGATAGTAGTAGGTACGGCGAAAGGCTTTGTCCAACACTCAAACTTGCGTCTGGTGGTGTACAACCGACTTACCCCCATGCTCCCGAAATCCACCACATTCCCCGCCATGAACGAAGCCGATCGGATCGCATGGATTTTCTTGCGCATCTCTTTCAGCTCATCGTCCATCGCCTTGAGTTCAAAATTGGCCTGCATCACCCCCACCCGGATATCGCTGTGCATCGCCTCCATCTCGCGGTTCCATCGCACCAAAAACGGAATCAAGCCCTCCAATTCCGCAAAAACAATGTTGATTTTCATGAGCTCATCTTTGTCGACCCGATACCAACGCAACACAAAATCATGTACGTCGATGTCCTCAAACTCATCGCATCGCTCCATCACAAACTCGTATTTATTCATGAGGTAGCTGAACGTGATGCTGCTCTGTCTATGACTCACAGACAACATACGATCTTCACTGCCATGCCCATACACACTGATGTCGTGTTCCAGCGATTTCAGGGGAATCGATGCCGCCTCTTCCACTTCTTCGAACCAACGCTCGCTGAACTCTTTGAGCTGCGCTTCGAATTTGTATTTGTAATGGTCTGAACGTTTTTGTCGTTCCGCCAACCTGTACTCAATCTCCGATTGCAGTTGCAAGATTTGCAGATCAAACTCGTTGAATAGGTTGAGGCCGGCCAATTCGGCAGGAAGCGCATCGGCGGTGGCAGTGGCGAGGGATAATGTGGTTTCGTTGTTCATGATAATTCAAATTTCGCCATCCACGCACCACAGAAATAATGCACAAGTGCAATAAATTATTGCATTATATTTGAGCCATGCATGCGGCGCGGATACATCGCTTGGAGTTTATACAGAAACATTTGCGGCAGGGACATCAGCCCACGTTTGAGGGGTTGCAGTTGTTGATTGCCGAGCGATTTGGGATGATCCAAACCCGGATGTTGCGGGAGGATCTCAACTTTTTGCGCAGCGAGGGACTGAACGGGCATCGCCTATCGATCAAGGTGGTGGAGGGGAAATACGTGTTGCAGAACGACAACGATTTCAGCATACACAGTTTGAAAGACAGCGAGCGCGGCACCCTACCCCTGTTGTTTTCGATTTTAAAGCCTTATGAGCGATTTCCGGCGGTCGAGGCACTGCTCACCAACTTGATACAGGTACACAAGCTCAACGATGCGGAGGTGAAGCAATTGAGCTGGGGCGTGGGAAAGTCGGCCCGAAGCCTATCAGACAGTATGATACAGCGGATTGTGGACGTGTTGGGGTGCATCAACAAGCAGGTGGCGGTGGAGTTCAACTATCACAAGGTCACGGAGGGTGCAATTGAACGGCAGGATGAAAACATCGTTTACCGGAGGGTATATCCATTGCAGGTGCGCACGTTTGAGGATCGCTATTATTTGGTGGGGATTGAGGTTGGGAAATTGGTATCGGCGGAGAACATTAAGCATTTTCCTATGGATCGGATTCACAGGCGGGTGGACATTGCATTGGACGAGATCTCGGAGCAGCCGTTGGTGTTTGACTGGCGGGCGGTGGTGAAGCAAACGGATTTTGAGAACCATTATCGGCATTGCATTGGGATGTACCGGGAGTTTGGGAAGGATGTGAAGCCGGTGTATGTATATCGGTGGTTTCGGGGTTGGGCGGCGAGTCAGGTGCAGGCGGTACCGATCCACGCATCGCAGGAGATAGTGCAGAAAAGCGGCGGGGAGATTCGCATCCGGTTGTTTGTGTACGATACGCCGGATGTGCAGAACGTTTTCAGAAAATTTGGGCCTGATAGTTGGGATTGAGGGATTATCGCAATATGAACTTATCAATGATTGAGGCGAGGCTTTCAACCATTTGTGATCGGGAGATACCAGCGGGTGCATCGGAAAGTTTTTGTTTGATTGCCAAAAATTCATTGCTGAAATGCTGGAATTTATCGGATTGGATATATCGATTAAGCCAAGTTGCGAAATCTGACAATTCCGAATTGTTATGACTGTATGGAAAATCCTCAAGCATCTCAACACCTTGCCAATTTGATTGTTCTTCAATGTCTCTTTGTGATATTTCCTTACCAAGAAATGCATCTAGGAGATAGGTGTTTGAGAAAAATGTTATCAGGACCAAATTTTCTGCCTCGGATATTTTTCCGTTTTTGTAGAGGGTTATACACCATTCAAACAAAAAGGTTGGATAGCCAGAATCATCATCAAAATTCTTCGCGAACCATCGAAAATAACGCATCGCACTTTTGTAGTCGCTTAGTTTTAAATACAAACCAGGAGGGAGGTAACGCAGGCCCCTACTTTCATCGTAATATCCGCCATGTCGTTTTTTGTCGGCGGCCAATTCGCGCTTGATTTTGGCAATTTTCTTTTGAATTCTTTCAATTTGTAGCGGAGTCATTGTGCCAATTTAGTCAAATGAGAACCCAATTGCAATTAGTTTCAATCCTTGATAGTTACATCGATAGCCTCTATCAATTCCTTTGAAACTCCAACTTCAGCGGCAAAGCTCAGTCATTATGATGCAATTTTGACGTTATCGTATGATTCATCATACAAATATACAATTTCAATTTACAACCAATCACCCCACAAACTCCCGGCGGAGGTTGATCTTTTTGGCTTCGCCACGCACACCCACAACCTGGTATGGCAGACTCACCTGCTTGCCCAGCAAACGCTCAAACGACTTGTTGATGGTAGACAGTTTCTCGTTGATGCTGTTTTCCCGGGGATCGCACAAAGCACGAATCCGCTTAACCAATACATCCCGGTTGGTATGTGTGGCCATGTTCAGGTAGTAGCCGTGCAGTTCTTCGCGGTGGTCTGATAGTCGCGGCAGTTCAATCCCCTCCGGATGGTTGAGGAACAGTTTATACAAGGCCCGACAGATGGGGTTGAGCTCCACTTTTTTATCGCCCACAAACAGTTTGCCATCGTAATTGAAATGCACACGCTCCAGGGGCTGCATCAACAACATGGGCTGATCGGCCGTGAGCAACTCATTGAGTCCCCCACCCGCTTGCCCAAGCAACTGCGCATATCGATTCAAAGAAATATCTAGGAGCTGTCGCATGCCTTCGTCGAGGTTCAAGGCGTTCACCGTATCGAACAATCGCTGCAGTTCCGGCGTGATGATGGCGTTGTCTTTCCCCCATTGCGTGAGCTTTTCCGCCAGTCCGCCTTCCTTGTGCTTGAGAAAATTGTCTGGTACTTGTGCCAGCGATGAACTGGGATTTGCGGCGGGCTTTTCCCACTTGCCATCTTCCACGAGCTTTTCGAAGTCGAAATTTTGGATGGCTTCTCTGGGATTCCAGTCTTGGGCCTCCATGAATTCCTCCAGATGCATGGGATCGAGCTGCCATTTGCGATTCCGACCAGGCATGGAGTACGACACATCTGGGGCATCGTTCGCTTGGGGCGGCAACAGGTAATTAGCCAAAGCCGTTTGCGGATCCACATCATCGGGCAATCGCTCAAACTCAAAAAACCCCGGTTTGAGGTAAAACAGGTAGGCACCGTCTTTCAAGTTTAGGCCAAACATGTCATCGAGCTGTTGATAGACTTCCTGTTCGGAGGAGGTAGACGCCACAATGAAAAGCGCTTGTTGCTGCTGTAGGCTGTTGAGCTTCTGAAAGCTGGGGTAATAGACCTCTAGGTATTGGCGAAGTCCTTCCGTGAAATTGGGATTTTGCTGCTGTGTGAGGGCGGGCAAGAACACCAGATTGTAGTTCTTTTTCTGAAATCCGAGCTGCAATTGAAAGAGGTTATCGAGGAAGAATTTCCGGTATGGGGTCTCCCCTTTTTCAACGTATAACGCAATGATAGCCATCTTTTGTGTATTGATCAAATGTACGAAAAACCCTTGTATTTATGAGCAAAGATGGGGCTTTGGTCTCGGGGCGATGCAGTTTCACAAGGTTGCCAAAATCGGCCATGGGCTGAAAACCACCTCAACTTTGCATTCCAATATTTACGCCATGAAAAACGAAACACAACCCAACAACAAGGCCAACGCCATCACTTTGATGATCATCGACGAGAGCGGATCTATGTCTAGCCTGAAGAAAGCCACCGAAGAAAGTCATCTCGGCATTTTGCAACGCATCAAATCGGAGTGCACGGAGATGCCCAATTTGAATCAGTATGTGAACACATGGGTATTCGATAGCCATCGCATCGAAGAAGTACAAACCCTCACCAAAATTGAAGCGGGCGACAGCCTAAAACCCATCGATTTACGTCCGAACGGCTCCACCCCACTGTTCGATGCCATTGGAAAGGCTTGCACGCAGTTGGAAATCTTGATGGGCAACTTGAAATTCAAGGCGGAAGACACCATGGTGAGTGTGGCGGTTTTCACAGACGGGGAGGAAAACAGCAGCCATACTTTCACACAGGGCGAGGTGAAGCGATTGGTGATGCGTTTGAAGACCCAGGGATGGTCGTTCAATTACTACGGCACCGACGTATCTGTGGAGGAGATGAAAGCGCGTTTGGCGTTCGATGGCGGGATGGTGATGGAGAAAAGCGATAGGGGTTTCCGCTCGGGGATGGCCAATTATTCGATGTCGAGCAGCAACCTAAAATCAAGCTTCCTCAAAGACTGGATGAAGGAAGATTTTAGTGAGTGACAGGTTGATCAATCAATCCTCCGGATCATCCACAAAAATCGCATACCATGCGCTCGATTTCATTGACATGAGAGCCCCTGGACAAACCGAGGTTTCAACTAAAAATGTTTACGCACATCGGCTTGGTCGCTACCTATTTTAGTAGCATTGCGCAGGTACCCACTGTATGGTTGTGCAATGTTACCAAAGTAGTTTTTGGTGGTGCTCATCCGAGAGAAATTTTTGTGAGATGATTAAATGATATTCAATCGAACCACATCAGGGGAATGCTTATATTTGCATCATCATTTCGAGACGCTTTGATCGTCACCAACCGAGTTAATAGCAGCAACCACGGTGGTAAAATAATGAGGAAGAAATTCAAACATAGAAGCTATGAAAACAACAAAATTCAATTATCATTTTAAAACCTATTTGTTCATTGGATTCAGGTTATTATTCCCAAGGATTGCATCAAAAATTCAATTTAGGGCACACCACATAATTGAGCAAGTTCCAATTAATAAACAGCCGTTCAGAAAACTGAAATATTCAGAAATGATGGAATGGCAAGATCAAATGTTAAAGGACGTCGGATTGAATTTGCCACCGCGTTCATCAACACATTTCAAAAAATCTACGGACGGCCAAATCGATGTGATTTTCATAAAGAAATCAGCCAATTCCCTGCATATGAGAATCAATGATTGAAACGATCACTTCTCAATACAAAACCCATCCTTTGGGCAGATACATCCAACATCAAATCTGCGTATTCTCATTTGTTTTACAATAAGATACATCCTACATCTTAATAAGTGCAGTTGTTAGCAGTTGTCAACAGTTGCTAACAACTGCTAGTTATTTTATGTTAATTAGGGGCACAATATCTTCATACATCATGAAAAAAAGTGGTCGACCTTTGGGATCCAAAAAACAAGGTGCTCCTAAAAAAATAATCAATCAATTGGACAAAGTGTTGCGTTATCAAAATGACCTTACTTTGGTTGAAAATATTGATGATTGGATCTATAAGTCGTGCAATATCAATATATCCCTACCCATACTGGCGGAAGCAGATTTCAACAAGTTAATTACCTATACTCTCGAAGATAAAAACTATCTAAAAATTGAGACAATCGAGTCAAACATCCAACCCTTCGTAGTCGACCAGTATCACCTATTATATATTTCAACTTCAAAGATATTGGAAGAAATTTCAGCTGAAAAAATAAGCCCCAAAAAACTCCATCAAATCATCGTTGATGCAATAACCACTATCGAAAACTCTTACATTACATTTTCAGTTATTGCTGTTTCTCCGAATACATTTTCACCATTGCAATCGTACAAAATCAACTTGAGCGAAGAAATTCAGAATTTATTAAAGACAAAGGAATTTCAATCCAAAATGAAAGAAAAATACATTCAATTTTGGAAAGCACTTGAGACGACTGCTCGCTCTGTGTGTTTGTTTGAGCAGAGTATAACTCGAGAGCCAAAAACACTTTACAGATTAAAAAATCATAAGTCGAAGAAATTTCTGATTGAAGTTTTAAATGATCTGGAATCTCCAATCCCAGATGACAACAAAAATTATAGCTCCATATTGGAAATTGCGTCCCCAAAACATCAAAATAGAGAGTACGTGTGCAAATTATTTGGCCTTAACAAAAGCGCGCTTAAAAAATAAATTGTTGAAACCCTGTTAATAACTAATCTCTATGATTTGGGGCACTCAAAAACGGGGATTTTATATTTTTTAATTATTGAATATCAATAATATAGGACTTTTTACAACCTTCGTTTTTTCGCAATAAATCATGGATTATTGCGGGTATGAAAAATATAAAAATCTGCCAATTATGTTTTCACGAAATTGAAATCGATGGCCGAGCAATAAGGAGCGATTTATGTTACCAATGTAGAGTAACACGCAAACGAGAGTACAATAGATTTCGATCAGAAGTCATAAGAACTCATGGCCAAAAAGGATGGAACAACTATTTGATTTTGGTGAAGCTTTTTGCGAATCGAAATTATGTAGAATTTCCTTTTAAATTCAAAACCACCGAGTTAATTGGATTGGGTTTCTCCTTTCCAAATGGATTGCTACAAAATGATAGATTAACACCGATAATCATTTCATTCGGGAAGTATCGGATTGCTCATTTTTTAATCCAACATAGTCAAGATGGACATGAGGTAATCATTACACAATTAACAACACCAAAAACATGAATAGAATGATTCCCACACGAAATCACAATATCGAATATGTGGTGTTCAACCCAATATCCACAGACTTTAAACCACATTTGACGAGTCAACAACATCAAATGAATCAACCATCTAACAAGGAAGGCAGTAGTTCAAAAATTCTCCTAACCGTAGTCATCATTGTAGGCATAATCCTAATTGGCACATATTTAAACTCAAACCAAATATCAAATATCAAAAAACAAAAATGAACAAAATGAATAAAGAACTAGAAAGTAGCGTGATGTTGATCGATGTTATCAAAACCGCTGTGAAAAAAATCGTAGAAGCCAAAGAAAATTTGGGCATTGAATTAATTAGCGATGAGGAATTACGCCGAAGGTTAAATGTCAGCAGAACCACATTGTACAATTGGAGATTGAATGGTATTATCCCCTACAAACGCATAGGAAAAAAACTATTTTACCCTTGGAAGGAAATCATCAATAAACTCAACGGCTAAATCGACATGAAAAGTAATAAATCTTCATACCCGGGGTTACAAGAGCATCTCGAAAATTACCAAACCATGTCGTTCATTGCTTTGCAACAATATCTAAAATCCGAATCCGGGATTTCGAAGGAAAAACAAATCAAAATCCTGGGTACCCATAATATGGTCATTGATCATCTGATGAGTATTTATCAAACCAACCCTAAACTTATATACTCAGCGATATTCTCTAAGGTTGAAGAATATCGAAAACTCCTCTTGCTCAAACTCCTCACCGCTGATATTCAAAACCAGCTAATTGAGTCAGAATGGGATGACCTAGACGACTAATAAGCAACCAACAAAAAAGGCCTTCCATTGAGGAAGGCCTTTTTTGTTATTTCATTGGATGTAAATCACCCAAATGCACGCATCATTTCGGATTCCACTACCTTGTCAGAAATGGTGATATAACGCTGCAACGTAGACAACTTCGTATGACCGGTAATCTTCATCACAACCTCCGGCCTCATCCCTCGCTCAAGGGCCAAAATAACAAATGTTCGGCGGGCTGTGTGCGTACTAATCAACTCCCATTTGGCACGGGTGTCCTCCTTGCGCTTGGTTCCATAAAACTTGACCACCTTGTGTTTCCCGAACATCCCCATCATGGCCCCCAATTCTTTAAGGCATCGATTTTGAACCTGGTTCAGTAGTGGATCAATTAGCTTCTCAGCCCCCTTGTTTCTATCTATCACCCATTTGGTGTATTTATTCAACGGGATTTTCAATAGTTGCTTGGTTTTCTCAGTGGTAATTTCGATTCGATTGTCGTGTATATCATCCCAAGTTATCTTCTCGATATCGCCGTACCTCAAACCACTGCCGCACTGGAACACAAAAACATCGCGCACACGCTCCAATTGAGGACGATTCGACAAATCCAGTTCAAGTAGGGCATCCAATTCAACAGAGGTCAAATAAACGAAGTCTACAGGCGCAGACAGTATCCGGTAGTCTCTATAGGCAGGATCCACCTTGATACCTCGTTTCTCCATTTGCTTTAGAAAGATCTTCAAGCTCATGATGTATTTACCTATGGTATTGTTGCTGATATTTTTTTCCTTGATAAGATATTGAGTAAACCGAATTTCAAAGTCGCGATCAAAGATTGTAAAATCCAATTTCAACCCTTTTTCCTCTGCAAAATTCTTGATGTGATTGAAGCTTGAGCGGTAGGATTTGATTGAATTTTTGGAGATGGTATTTTCCACATTTTGGAGATATTCCATGAAGTTCGATTCCAGATTTAAACGCGATGAAATCCGCTTTGACCTTGGAGCCAATCCAAAAACCATTTCGTCTACCATGTCGGAGTCCGCGGTTTTATTGGCAAATTTGAGCCCATAGTGCATTTCTGCGACCTTTTCTTCGATTTTCAGAAGGGCTAAATTTACTTCCATGGCACCGGGAGACTGGGCTTTCAACTTCATTTTTTTCTCATCCCAATGTGCCTTTTTCACCCTGACACCTGTGGATTTTCTGAAGCGACTGTCGGCAGAGAATTGAA
>Ga0255131_1000235_pt1 | contig 18889 bp, 16 predicted proteins | sample Law_Yuk_RepC_8d_FD_188554 | JGI IMG/M metagenome (GOLD analysis project Ga0255131, IMG submission 188554) | Freshwater microbial communities from St. Lawrence River, New York, United States - Law_Yuk_RepC_8d | ecosystem: Environmental > Aquatic > Freshwater > River | place: USA: New York... | reverse complement strand
AAAACCTTCAATCGGTTTTTGTGGCATGTCACCATCTTTGTTATCTTGCTTATAGTCCTTGGCGTAATATAACATAGCAATTACACCTAAAGTAATCAAACCAGTAAGTAGGAAACTGTATGTCTGTGTTATTAAAAATCCTAAAATAGTTAATATTATAACAAGTCTAGTGATGGCATTTATTTTTTCATTTCTAGACATGCTTTCTCTCGGCCAAATTTGGCTTAACTGTTCCTTTTTTAATAATACAGCTGGATTCTTTAACCAAATATTAGTTTGTTGCGCTGCGGACATTTATATATATATATTCTTAATTATTTATTTTTTTATTTTTTCCCCTTCTTTTTCTTTTTCTTGTCGCCAGTTGCGGAATTGTTAGATCTCATTGTTTTCTCCGGTTTGTCGCCTTCAATGGAATAGACCAATTGCTCTAACTCCTCGTCTGTCAACTGCTTCGTTGGAGGCAAAATTGCCAATCGCTCATTTTGCTTTTCCATTTCCATCTTTTTCTGTGCGGATTTATAAGCGAGTCTTTTAATCATCTCTTCCTTCATCTGCGCCTTCCTCATGTTTTGATTTAAAGCATTTGACATTGCGCCTAAATTAAGCTTTCCGCCTCCAAGACCGCCTAGACCCGCCATTCGAAGCATGTTGGCCATATCGGCTCCACCACCTAATCCGCCCAATCCAGCTAGACCGCCTAGCACATCATCACCACCGCCTCCATCTGCCCCGTCGCCTTGTCCACCTCCACCTCTCATGCCTCGTCCTCCTCCCATTCCCATCTTTTTCAATAAAGACTGAATATCACCCATACCGGGCATGTCCTTCATCTTACCCAATAAGTCAGTTGCCTCTTTCATCAACTCACTTTCCTTTATTTCACCAGACTTAATCTTACTATCTAACTTGCCTCCTACATTCTGTACTAAATTCATCAATTTGCCCGGATTTTTAAACAAATTTTGAAACACCTCATTTACTGATGTCGCATTCCCCGCATCAATATTCAACTCCTCTGCGGTTTCTGCCGCGATTTCTTTCGCTAATTTACCCAACTTTCCGTCAAGTAGACCATTGATATGACCTTGAATATCGTCTGGATTCGGTAACTGATCCAAATTGATTCCAGAAACATCAATCGGTCCACCATCTCCTCCCATCATGTTTTGTAAATTACTCATTGTTTCCTCCAATTTCTTCTTTAGCTCCTCTTCATTAATGGACTCGAATAATTTGGCGGTGTCACCAAACGAGTCTTGCGAATTCACTTGTCCTATAACCGAAAATAAAATAATTTGTAAATATTTCCAAATTGTCTCCTTTGTATTTACGCTTATATCCGCCTTCCAGATATCTTTAAAGTCGATCCCCGGTAAAAATTCGGTATTGACATCTTCCTTAGTAAACATGTCCTCATTTTTGTATAAAATATCGAAAAATCGCTCTGGAAATACTGTCTTGATATGTTCATATACAGAACGAATGCTTTTTTCATCGCGTGTTTCTTTGATATTGTGTAGATCTGTGTGTAACCTTTCTTTAAACTCTGGAAAAGTAAACAAAATATCGTTGATTAAATCGTAAACTACCTTTACAAATTCTTCTGGGATTACTGTTTTGTCGCTTGATTTAGACATCTATAAATTAAATAATAATTATTGTTTAAATCAAACTAATTGTTATATATTTTTGATAATTGGTTTAAATTCTTCAAATATTGAATTGTTTTCTTTTTATTAACTGGGTCTAAGTGTCTCAATGGCTCTCTGATCTTGTCGATTCCGTCCAATACTTTATTCGCAGCACCTTCGTCCATCTTTAAATCATTGGAATAATCTTTGGTTAAAAAATACTCCAAATTCTCCTTCTCAATTTCAATCTCATATTTTATACAAATATATCTATACCAGACAGATACTATCATTTTGGGATTCGCCTTTCTCAGCATATTTAGTCCAGTTTTTGTAGTTTTAATATCATTGTTTTCTGGAAATAGCACTTCTACATCTTCCAGAAACTCCTCAAATTGGTTGTTAAAGGCTTTTAAGATAGTCGTCTTGTCCATTTTATTATTCTAATCTTTTATTTTTAAATATATTATCGCAATTAATATATTTAAGGTATTTGATGTAATTACCTATCGGTTTATTTACCCATCGGTTTATTTACCCATCGGTTTATTCATTTTTTGTAGTCGCAAATCATTGTTTCTCTGTTCCTCCATTTCTTTAAAAGAATTTTCCCCTACTTTATCTGGACTCCATGTGTCGGGTGGCGTTTCTATAGAACTTTTATAATCAACCGTCGCATAATTATACATTTGTCTGGATCCACCGTTACCCTTTGCTAATAATTCATCGCTTCCTTGATCCCAATAACTAAAATTGTCACTTGCCACGCCAAAACCACCAACATTATCGTTTCCTAAAGAAAAGGCCATTGGTTCTCCATTGAATCCGGTAGCCTTCGCATTACTATACTCTTCTCTAGGTTTTATCTTATCTGTTATTTCATTTCCAAAAATAACTCTGTTCCCTTCTTTCAATAGTAACATCGCCGGCACTTTTTGTACTTGCGGAGGCAATACTATTTTTTGCTGATTTTCTAAAGTAACATATATTCCTCCGTTTTGAGGATTTCTAAATCTTTTATCGATACAAATAAAATGAATATCATCTTTTAATTCGCTTTTTCCAACTAAGCGTAATATATTTTTACACTTTTCACAGTAATTGCTATAGTATAAAATACAACTCATTAATATAATAATTTAATTATTTAAGATTCGTTTAAACTTATTTATCGCTTATTTGTTTTGTTTAATAATTGTTTAATAATTGCTAATTATTTCTAAAAACAAATTTCTTAATAAAATAATTATTCCTTTTAACATATCTTAAAAAATTGATATAATAATATAAATAATAATTATATATATACAATCAAGATGATGGAGCCTATTATTAAAATCAACTCGGAGGAAAAAAATACGTTGTCATTTACCATGACCAACATAAATTATAGTTTAGCAAATTCACTTAGACGAATTGTCCTATCTGAAATACCTACTCTTGTTTTTAGAACATTTCCACACAGCGAAAGCAAAGTCAATATTACTATAAATACTACTCGTCTCAACAATGAAATCATTAAGCAAAGAATCGGTTGCGTTCCGATTCATATTACGGATGTAGATTTTCCATACCAAGAATATGTTGTCGAGGTTGACAAGAAAAATGACACTGATACTATTCAGCTGTTAACTACTGAAGATTTCAAGGTTAAAAATATTTCCACTGATAAATACTTATCTGCGGCTGCTGTAAAGGAAATCTTCCCACCGGACCCACTCACTGGTGGTTATATTCCTATTACTAGATTGCGACCCAAGTTATCCGAAAATATCGATGGTGAACATATTCAATTCATTGCTCATCTTGACATTGGAACTGCTAAGCAAGACGGTATGTATAACATTGTTTCTACATGCGCATACGGTAATACGATGGATTTGGTAAAGGCAACTGATGTTTGGAATGACAAGAAGAAGGAATTAGTCAAATCTGGCATGTCAGAAGAAGATATTGAATTTGAGAAAAAAGACTGGTTTCTATTAGATGCTAAGCGAATTACATTGCCAAATAGTTTTGATTTCGTAGTTGAAAGTGTGGGTGTGTTTTCCAACTTCTCCATTATATACAAGGCATGCGATATTATGATTTACAAGTGTAAAAAGTTTATAGACATGATTGAAAAAGGTGATGTTTCGATTGAAGTAAGTGAAAACACTACGATTTCCAATGAATATACCATCACCTTAAAGAATGAAGACTATACGCTAGGAAATGTTATTGTTTATTTCCTATACGAAAAGTATTATACTGGTGATAAATCGTTGTCATTTGTTGGATTTCGCGTGCCACATCCTCATATTCCTAACGGTGTCATTCGCTTGGCATTTGAAGCAGCTACTGATACTGCTACCGTATCGCAATATTTGACATTTGCCGCAGAAAGTGTTATCACAGCATTTACAAATATTCAAAAGAAATTCAAGGAGTAAGACATAAGCCAATAAAGTAATCATTATTTAGTAAAAAAATTTAAAAATAAAATAATCAAAATATATATTATCTAGGTACAATAATGATATTTGTACTATATTTTTTCATGTATATTACATCGTATGATGTCTGGAATTATTTCACACATATTTGTCTACATAAAATTACTCTGTATAAGTATCATAAATATCATCATCAAATAATGTATAATAATTTATCATATGTCGATGCTTTTGCTGGACATGTAATTGAATTGCCGTTACACGCAGTTGGTATCTTTATACCGCACATTTTTATAGAATATCATATACGCGCGTTACTGTATGCGTATATATATGTAACGATTCGAACTTATTTACAACACGATCATAGATGTACATGGTTAGTCGGTAATCATCATTTATTACATCACAAACATCCCAAATATAATTTTGGTGAAAAATGGATCGATTATATGCTTGGCACATTGTATGTGCCCGGTACAGATGGGGTATATTCCGAATATAGAGATTAGGTCTTATATGCGCCATAATTATCAAACAATAAAAAATTATTCTACTTTTTATTGTTTTACTTTACTTTTATTTTTCTTGTTTCTATTAGTCGGTCTAACTAATTTTGTTCATTAGTTGTTTCAACATCCATCTTATCGTCGTCTCCAATATTGCTATCATCTGGCGCGTTATCAACAGCCGCGCTATTAGCTGACGCAACAACATCATCAGCATTTCCAAGTTCGTTATTCCTCTCATTATCACGATGATTCTTTCTCACATCGTAATTCATGACAAACATTTGCTTCGCCGGATGTAATTCGTTGAAATACTTGATCACAACATCCTTATTCACATATTTCTGCTCTGGCATCAATGTCTTCAAATAAATCTCATGATGAAGCTTATACATATGGGTTCTGTACTTTTCGGGAAATTCCTTCAATACCTTCTCCTTCTTAATGTAACAACGAATATAATTGCTCATTAGTTCATTCGTGTAAGCGTGAATAATATTTCTAAAATCATTAAATGCCTTCTTATGTTCCTTGTAATATTGTAGATATTCACCTACCTTTCCAGACTGCCTCAAGCTGAGATATTGAAATTGAAGCTTGGGCTGATTTCCTCTCAATTGTCGCACATGTTCATAAGTCGGATTTCTAAACTTGTATCGGTCTCCCATGTTATTCTTAATCACAATACCCACAGTGTCATATGGTGTATTCATAGATACTAGATCTTGCTTACATCTATTCAAATCGTCATCATTTTTTAAAGGAACACGAGTGACCAAATAAACTCGGCTATTTATTAAACCAAGTTCCGCAATATCCTTATCAGTTGAAACTACATGAATCGTCTTATTGTTCTCAATGCGATACACATCAACCAAGTACAAACTCATTTCCTTGATAATCTTTACAATTCTATTTCTAGGATGCTGCATCACAAAACTATATACATAACTCTTATTCAAATCATTTAAATTTAATCCAATCGCTTGACATACTTCATTAAACATGTATTTGAATGTATTTTCTTCCTTGTATCCATTCTCCATAAAGAAGCACATTTCACCACCCACACTACTACGTGTAGCAATCTCCCAGCTATTTGTTTCAGTTTCATAAAACACATTTATCATTGTTCCCTCGATAAAGTTCTCAACAACATATTCGGCGCCCTTATCCTTGTCCGCATCTGAATCCGCATTCATATTCAAGTCATCAGTGTGTAACGACTTGGGAGGCGCAAAACACACAACGGTTCCGTCGTCTTTAAAAATGAGCGATCTCAATAGACCAATCGATTTTACAGACTCACGAACTAACCAATCTTTGTCATACTTTAGAATATGATAAGTTACTCCATTTTTATGCTTCCACACATTATATTTCAAATTTAGTGATTTCGCAATTTCACTTCTCTTCTCCGCATCGAAGAGCAAACCGTCAATCTGTGGAATACTATTTAAGCTATATGCCATCGTCATCTTACTTATTATATATTGATTTCTTTAATTGATTTTAAAATCAATTTTTTCGTAATTCATAATAATTTCTACTATAAATATAAAGTAATATGGCTACATCTAATAATATTTATTTACAATTAGGTGATATTATTCAAATTGATGCACCCACGAATTCAGAGTTAAACCAACATATATTTCTAATTGATTTTATCAATACTAAGAAAATCAAAATAATCGATGAAGATACCACAAAGCTTTATACGCTTGATATTACAGCTGACGGCAATTTATCCGATGAAAGTATTCAGTCTATTTCTATTCTGAACCGTGCTGACACAACTGGATATGCTAGACAGAATAATCTCATTCCAAATAATTGGGTAGATATTCATTTTGGTGGCGATCTTCCAGTAACAATTACCGGACAGATTACTAATTTAGAAGAAGATATGATTGAAGTTGAACTATTGAATGAGAAGGAAGAAACGGCCGATAAGGAATTGATTTATATTGATTTCGGATATAAAGGTATTCCAGAAAATATCCCCATTGATAAAATTGTTATCCGTAATGCTCCAGAGATTGCTAAGAAAATGGTTGCTGCTACGGCTATTGCTACTGATGCTGCTATTACTACTGATGCGGCTAATGCTATGGATAAAGGTATTGGTGAGAGTAAAGCCGGCGAAGAAGAAGCAGAACCCGACTGGGAAGGCAAAGAAGAAGGTGAAGTATATGAGCCAGAACGATATTTAATGGAAACCTCTATTCAAATTCCAGTGGAAAAAGTAAAGGCGCAACTTAAGGATATTATATTAGAAGCCGATCAAATCGAATTTGGCCCACAATTAGAGGCGATTACTCAAATTGTTGAAGTCCCCGAAGAGCAAAAACGATATGGTATTGAAACTCAAACAAATGAATTATTGGATGATTTGTTAGCGTCTATACCAAACGCCCAACGCACACGCAGTGTTTTAAATAATATTCATATCATGATTGAACGCTTCAAACAATTAAGAAGCAAATTTTCATCATTTGACCAAAACGGCAACGCAAATATGCCGATTTTTAAGGGCGCAAATTACCGACCATTGATCGACAAGATAAATAATATGAATTATAAATTGTCTTGGATCTTACCCGTTGCGCAAAATGTTAAAAAAATGTACGATTTAGACATCAAAGACGACAATGATGTACCGGATGTCATCTCCTTAACGCTAGCCCAATCCAGAATCAACGAGTTTGATATTCGCGAGTTATACGAAACAAATGCCGATAATTATGCCACTTATATGACTAAAATACAACCGTCCCTCACTCCATTTAATACAAATTATAATGTCAACGCATTAACAGTTAATAATGTATTAGATAATTTTGATACGGTTATTGATAATCTAGACAATTTCTACTCTTCTATTGCGAAAAACGACACGATAAAACGCAAACGATTTTTAATATCCAGATATAACTTGGGCTTGTCTAAGCTTCAAACGGCTGATACTACTGGTGGTAAAATCAAAACAAGAACTGTTCCGATGACAAATAATGATTTAATATCAGTAAAGTCCATTTTGACATTACAAGAACCAGTTGTCTACTTTTCGAATATAAGTTTGCCATCGACCAATATTTACGATAAAACAAATCTAAATAGGAAATTTTTGAATTACTGGCAATTATTCCGAGAAAATACGGCTATAACTACCCAATTTATAGATAATTTGAATACAACCGTCGAATTTGATGACGCAAAATATCTAAAGAATAAGACGGAATATTTGTTAAGCGATGAAAATAACGACCCAGACAAATTTAAGAAATTTCTCGAATTAATCATTCCGAAAACACGCGTCTTGTTCAATCTTGTTAAAAAACATATTAATGGTAAACTTTCTCTCGTCTCTGTCGTGAATTATTTACAACCATTCTTAGTTTATCTCGATGATATATCTTTCAAACAATACGAAGAAATTAAAGAGTTTATTGAACTAAGAATACTAGATTACAAGAAACAATATGCTTCTAATAAAGAGGTCTTCTCCAAATTAGGCAATTCTCGAAATGAATTCTTTTACGAGTCTGTTTTTTACAAGATTCTAAAAGGAAGAAGTGATATTAGCGATTTGATTCTAAAAGAATATGGACTAGGACAATCGGGCTCTTTATATCAAGGCATTATACCCAAAGAATCCGTATTGACACCCGCTGAAATGAACAAATATATGAATCGCATCGATTATACTAGATTATTTCACACATCGATGTCCGTTTTAAATATTGATTTGTTTACACCATTTAACTTTGACGATTTGTTGGAAGAGAAAAAGGAAGAATACAAGGTCGAATTAGATAAAAAAAATGCGGAAAATCAATGCGCTCAAAATGTGCTTACTAAGCGATATATTTCTCTCGAGGATTTGAATGCGGACAATGATATACCCGTTTATTTTGATAAAAAATACGATACTACGGTGTATGATATTATAAACGAATACAAGACCGAACAAAAGGAAATGGACGAAGCCACATTTAAAAACTTTTTAATCGATCAGTTGGTTAAGAATGTCGGTCTCAAAAAACCCGAGGCCAAATACGAGGCGACATCTATGATTGAAAAAAGGAGAGAAGTTCAAGACGGTCATTATGCCGTTTTAGAAGTTGACAATATTGACAATGTCAAGTATTATTATTACAAGCGCGATAAAAATACATGGGTTCGTGATGAGGCGATTCCGGAGAATTCCTTTTTCGGTTCAAACGAACTATTTTGTAACATTCAAAGCAAGTGCATTCAAATTGACAAGAAATGCGCGGATCCGGCCCTAGGTTCTGATCTTGTTAAAAATGATTTGATACGCGAAATGTATGATGAATTCGATGCCAATTATATTGAAAGCGTGGACAAGTATAAACAGAAAATAGATGCGCTTTTTAAATTTGAGATGGGAAGAATATCCAAATTAAAGACGATCAACAAATTTATGCTTTATAAATATGAAAATGCCAAATTGAAGTTGGCGTCCAATGTCGAAGAATCGGATGGCATCAATTGTCCCTATGTCAAATTACTGGATATCATATTAGGTCAAGGCGACTTTGTCAAGAAACAGAATGACATTGTGCGTTTTGTAAATAAATACACCAGACCGGCACTTGCCATTAAAAACGAAAACGAATATTGGTTATATTGTATTGACACGGATACTAAACTATTACCCACATTTGTATCTAAACTAGCGAGTGTTTTCGTTGAAAACGGCAACTATTATGATGCGATTACTGCTATAAAGTGCGATCAAGGTGTTGATATAGACGACAAAACCGTGGATAAGCACAGTGGATGGGAAATTGAAAAAATCGCTTTGAATTCAGATGAAGGATACGAAGCATCTGGCTTTAAAATGAGAAGCAGAGAAATTCTCGAAATGGATGCCGGAACAGCCTTGTTTCAAGGAACCGGGGCTGGCGCTGGCGCTGGCGCTGTTGAAAAAGCCCAAGTTAAAAAGGACTTATTAGCGAATCCAAAAGGAAAAATCGTCAACAATGTAATTACTGCCATTTCCAATTATATGGGTGTTGTTCTTGAAAGTCAACGTGAGGAAATTATTAAACATACCTTACTTGCCTTGGACGAGACGGTGGATACGCAAGACGAGTATGAAGCGAAAATGGCACGAAAACTCAAGGAAGGTAGTAAAAAAATGCCTAGTTACGAGGATGTTTTTAATAAATCGTTGTTGATATATGCCCTTTCTTATATTTCTATTTATATTTCAACTTCTATTCCATCACTTTCATCTAAAAAGACCTTTCCCGGATGTAAGCGTTCATTAATTGGATATCCGATTAAAGGTGACGAAGATATATCTAACATTCAATATATTGCGTGTGTGGCTGCCGGAATTAAAACGAATATTTATCCTTGGAAAGCTGTGCCAAAGTCCGCTGAAAAGATTGCGACTGCTATGAAAAATACCATTGATGCGTATATCCTCAAACAAGGAGATATTGGTATGCTCGTGGATGATAAACGCGCGTATTTATTAGAGAATGAAGACGATTTGATTCCAGTAGAGTTGGATATTAAAAATTGGATTAATTTTTTACCTCCTTTACAAGAAATTACCAATAAAACTCCGGCTAACTTAGATACATCTTTCCGCAATGCTTTACTTGAAAACTTGAAAAAGGGTTCTAAAGATCAATTTGAACAACTGCGTGTTGTCGACTCGAAAATGATTTCCTTTACCATGGCTATTATTCAGTCAATTCAAAAGGTCGTTCACAAGGAAAATCTATTGTTGACAAACATGAACAAGGTTCCATTCTTACAAAACGCATGCTGTAATACGGGTGAGTATAAAACAATTGATTATTTCATAAAACGCGAACCGTCTATCGCAAATAATAATGACATTGTTTCAAATTTGTATAATATTGCGTTCGATATGGTAAATATGGCGCAACCCACCATGTTGGTTGATCCTAATGATACGAAAATTAAGTTTCCAGTGGTAAGTAATGAGTTTTCGGAAGATACTATTTACCGAGGCTTCATTGAATATTGTAATTTTAATAGCGATATTCCTATTAATGAAAAATTGAAGGCTATTTGCCTCGCTAAACCGGACGAATATGATAAAAATGATAATTTGAAGGAGAATATTCGTAAATTGAAGAATGAAGGCAAGGTATATTCATTGGCGACTTTTAATGAGCTATTAGATTCAATAAACAAAATGAATATTGTTCCGTTGGATTTGGTTCATAATCATACATCTGCTTTATCTCATATTAGAGACTTAATTACACATATGATTGACACGAATAATACAGTTGGTGAAGATTTTTTGAATATGTTAAAAAATGTGTTGGATTCGTTTGAAGTGGAAAATCAGAATGAAAACCCGGATCTTCGAAAGTTGAAAAATATGTTGGGCGACAAAATACAAGTATTAGAGGCGAGCATTACTGGATATTTGAATTCTTTCGCGGATATTACCAAGACGGAAAAGGACAATATGGCAAAGTTTATTAAAACAATCATGGATTTCAATCCTAACGGAAACAAATATATTACAAATGTCGAAGATGAAACTTTATATAGGTCAATCCAGTTTGTAAAACACGCCCTATATAATTTTATAAAGGTGTTTCCAACTATTATAGCGAATCGTGTTGATTACAATGAAATTAAAATACCAACTCATTGGAAGTTGTCACAAGAACATAATGGTGATATTAAAAATATTATCAAGGATTTCTATTCCAGTTTGCGTAAATTTTATGAAGATACCACTATTCTTCCTTATTTACAAAGAAACGAGCGCGATTTACAAGACTTTTTCAAATTGGTAAATTATATGAATTTATATGCGAATATTGTCAAACTAGATGGCAGTGAATTGACTTCGATATTAGATAATCGAACATCGTATCAGTTATTCCAGTTTTTCTTCTTATATGCGATTAATAATTTGATTCAATTGACTGATGATCGTAAATTAATTGCCATTGATGTAAGACAGCCAGTGGAAGAAGATATTATAACGACAACGGTAGAATTAGAAGAGGATGACATGGCAGAGGTTACCGATATTGATATTATTCGTGGAGAACAACGAACTGTTAGAGAGAAAATAGCAAATATTATTGTTGTAATGTTGAATCTCATTAAAAGAGAGAAAGAGATGATTAATTTAAATTCGAAAATGATTCGAGAAAAGGTGAATCGATCCAAGGACAAGGAAAGACATAAAATTACATCCACTTTGCGAGACATGTCCAAGGAAGATAGAGCCATTGAGAATTTGTTTAAAAATCATCGTCTTGAACGATGGAATAAGGGTTTACAAAAAGGTCTAACACAATATGTAGCAAAAACATATGATGAAGAACGTGCCGAGAGAGAAAAGGACCAAATATTAGAGCAACAACTCGAGAATAGAGAATTATTAGGTCAAGCTATCACTGCTGATCGTGATATAGCCATGATGGAAGCTGAAGAAGGACAACTCGTAGCTGATAGAATTGATGCGGATGTGTTTAATATGGCTGGAATTCCGGATGACGATGATATGGGTGAAGCTGATGATGAATATAGATTACAGTTTGATGATAATGAAGAGTAAGACTATCGACATGTAAAATAAAACAACATGATAAAATAAAATGTAATATTTATTATATTTTATTTGTTTTGCATATGGAAATCTTATAATAGTCTTATAATAATATTATGTGTTTTTAGAACATTTAAATATAAGATTATTATAAGATATATAAGATATGCCAAAGATAGAAATAGATTATTCAAATACCATCTTTTACAAGATTTATTGTAGAGACCCATCGATAAATGATTTGTATATTGGTCATACAACCAACTTTGTTCAGCGAAAACATGCTCATAAACAATCGTGTTTAAATACAAAAAGTTCAAATTACAATTGTAAACTATATGACGTTATACGGAGAAATAAAGGATGGGATAACTGGAAAATAGAAATAATAGCATTTCATGAATGTAACGATTTAATGTCAGCTAAGAAATACGAGCAAAAGTATTTTGAAGAGTATAAAGCAACACTAAACAGTATAGAACCATTACCTAAACCAAAGCCTAAAATTAGCAAAGATGATGTGGAAAAAAAGAAGCCCAAAGTATTATATTGTGATGTATGTAATATACACCTTAGTTCAGTAAAAATACAAGAGATACATAATAAAACAACAAAACATCTTAAAAATGTGTCATGCGATCAACAAATGAATAACATGTCTACAATTGCTAAAAACTTTTGTTGTGAAACATGTAACTTCTTATCGTGTAATAAAAAGGATTATAACCGTCATTTAACGACACGCAAGCATAATATACTAGTAAATGCTAACGATTTTACCCCAAAAACCCCTAATGTATTCAAGTGTGATTGTGGAAAAGAATATAAACACGAACCATCTTTATACAAACATAAAAACAAATGCCAGTATAATCAACTAAGCACTATTATTCCAGTAGATCAAAATTCATTGACTGCGAAACTTATAGAATTAGTTATGTCAAAAAATCAAGACTTCATTACTGAATTGGTATCAAATATGACACAATCAAACAAGGATGTTATGGAAAAAATGATAGAAATCATGCCAAGCATATGTAATTAATTATTCACAAATATAATGATAATACCCAAAATACACATTTACACATTTATCATTGAAACATCCCCCTCTTTTGGCCAAAAGAGGGCTACTTTTTGGATTTCGCTTTTTCGGGACATGTTTTTCATGTAGACAAATTGCGCTACACGATTTTCAAAAATCGCATCCTTCGAGAAAATCATGTAGGTCATGTAGGGAGCTACCTACATATGAAGGGAACTAGGTACTACTGAAAAAAAGGCACTGTCACTAGATACTTGTAGCAAAATGACTTTTTACAAAATTTCCAAATTGATTTTGGATTTTAAAAAATTACACAAGGTTTTTATGTGTGTTTTTTTATTTTTTGGAAAATGAATTGGAAAATCACGAAAAATGTGTTTTAGACCATAATGCTCACAATTTTATTTTTAGAAGAAAAAAATTGTTATGACAAAATTTTAAATATATTTATGTGAAAAGTATTTAGGGATTTAATATTCTATAATTATATAGAACTTTTAGAATGATTAATCCCCAAAAATCCCCAAAAATCTTTACATGTACATTATGTGACTATAATACATCTAATACCAAGGATTATAGCAAACATTTATTGACATTGAAACATCAAAATAGAACAAAATTGAACGAAATTGAACATAAAAATCCTCAAAAATCCTCAGACTTGTTTCAGTGTAAATGTGGCAAATCGTATGTGGCACGGAATAGTTTATGGTATCATAGAAAAGGTTGCTCCATACATCAAGGCATTAATACAGTACATAATGGAAATACATCTCCTACATTTGAATTTGATAAAGAATTATTAGTAAAATTGCTTTTGAAGAATCAAGATGTGATGGAAAAAATGATAGAAATCATGCCAAATATAGGTAATCAGTCACATAACACAATGACAAATAGTCATAATACGCAAAATTTCAATATTCAAATGTTTTTGAACGAACATTGTAAAAACGCGATGAATTTAACCGATTTTATCGATTCTTTGCCTATTACAGCAGAAACATATGATAATACCATACAAAATGGCTTAACCAAGACATTAACAAATATGATAACCAATGGACTCAGCCAATTGGATATATTAGAACGACCGATTCATTGTACGGACGCCACTAGAAAAACCCTCTACGTGAAAGAAGCGAATAATTGGGAGAAAGATACCGAATTGTTGAAAATATTATTGGGAATAAAACAGTTAGCTAGAAAACAGCGAACTATGATAAGCGAATGGAAAGATGTGAATGAAGGATGGGAAAAAGATGATAATATACAAACGAAACTAACAACTTTAATATGTCATTCTATGACTGATATTGAAAATGACGAAAAAGAAACAAGTAAAATCATTAGAGCAATAAGTAAAAATGTATACTTGGACAATGAAGCGAAGCAACAATATATCAAGTAATTACACAAAGTTAAGTAATATCTCTGTATTATTTGGTATTTGGTACCAGATAATATTAGTTGGCCTAAAAATTAGTTCGCCTTACATCTGTGTAGAACCTACACACATCGAGTATAATAAGCGATTAGTGAAATAACCAATGAAGGTAGGAAGAGAAACCAAAATAATGTGGAAGATAGTTTCTCTCTTCTTCTCGAAGAAGTAAATGTATAAGGCAGTAAAGATTATGTATAAAAGAAGAATGAAGTTAATAACGGACAAGTAATAGAAATAGTCACAGTACGAGCCACTCAATGGCGAAAACACGGATTTCTCACCTCCTTGGTTTTGGAAAAGGTTCATTATAATGTATAACAATAAAATAAATTATTTTAAAATATAATATGCGATATTATTAATAATAACCAAATGTCTATAGGTTTTATCAGAAAAAATATTAACAGCGTCGCAATTATTATTTTTTTATTATCATTTTTCTTGTTAAATTATGTTCGCCCCGGCTTTTTATACAATAATAACGGAACTTTAAGAGAATTCGGTCTAGGGCAACGCCGTAAAACAGTATTGCCGATTTGGCTATTGAGCATTATTTTAGGCATTTTGTCCTATTTACTTGTAATATATTTTATCACAATTCCTAAATTTTAGGTAAATGTTTTATTCATAAGATTTGTAAACCATTTGACTACCCTCCTTTTGCTGTTTTGCCTTGGCTATCTTGGATTCTTGTTCCAAGTATTGCGCATGTCTCTTTTCCATCTCTTTCACAGATTGTTCACACCCAGCATTTAATATAGCATTATAACTGATAGAAGTCGTTAATACTCCAGTAAGAGCATACCACATAAATTCTGCTATTTCATTCTTCATTTTAACATATCCGGACAATTCATCAAATTGAGCATCACCTACACCCGACTTTAACAAACCTCCCTTCTTCATAACAGACCACCATTCTGTTAAATTCGAGGGTGTCATGGAATTAATAAGAAGAGATTTGTCTTCATACACATTATTTAGAGCAGATACCATATCCGCATTGCCAGCACCTATAGTCGCGCTCTTCTTGTCAGCCAAAATACTTTTAAAAAACGTATCAACACCCGTGATATAAGCAAACAAATAACCAATTGTATTTGAAAACGGGCTTAACCAATAAGGAAACAGCATTAATAATAAATTAATTGTACCAAAAATGAATAACCACGGCAATAAGGTTACTTTTATAGCAGTACCTGGTTGAGTAAAGCCACATATTTCATTTGTTAATCCTAAATTTATAAGGAACTGGGCTATAATTAACACTAAAAAGTATACCATGGTTATCGTTTTAACAGTCGACGGAGATTTAGTATAATATTTAAATATGAAATAACCCAATGTTAATAGTAAAAAAAATATAATTGATGTTGTCGGATTTGCGGCAGCCATATAATAATAGGTATAATATATTTTGAAATTATAAAAATATATTTTAATGGACACTCTTCAAAATATCCGCCCTCGTTTAATTGAGCCAGGTGTTAAATATTTCCTCAGCGCATCTTTAGAACAATGTCACATACTAAAAAATAAATACAATAATTTTTTATACAATTTAGGATTGTTCTTAGCATTTGTTTGTGTTGTTGGACTGACCTTGTATTTTAAATACAGACATAAAAATAACATTAAACTTCAAGAAGAAAAGAAGAGGCAACAACAAGAATATATCATGAATAAGCTAAGGTTTATGCAAGATTATCGAAAAAATCAAGTGAATCATTTAGCCAGTGATTTGTCTACTTGGCAAAATAATCCGGAAGTTCAATTTTACAATAGAAAAATATTCTCCTAATCTATATGAACAGTGTAGATAATTTACCCATAGATGATGATAATTTACAAGAAACACGGGAAACATCTGTAATTTCAAAAAAGGTCAATATTAACAAGAACATAGTAGATAACGAAGTTGTAGAGAAATTGAATGAATATTACAAACTAAAACACGAATACGAAACAAAAAAAATGTCTCAGAAGAATAGCATTTTAAAGGACACTACATTAAATATGAAACGCAAACAAGACAAATATAAGCGTATGAAGGTTAATTGTATTAATTGCGGACGCAATGTTGGTACTATATTTGAAAATAATAGCGGAATATTGAGTGCGGTATGTGGTGATAAACTAGCGCCATGTAAATTAGATATTAAAATAGACAGAGGAAAATTTCTCAGTTTAGAAAACTTGATAGATGTCTTTCAAACTGGTGTAGATGAAACGAAAGAAAAGATAATCTCGACCAAATTGGATTTGTTATTTGGCTACGAGCCAGAATCGGCGGTATTAAAAAAATTCGGCAAATTGAAAGACGAATTGACAGAGGATTTAGAGTCTGTAATGGAATATAAAACTCATTTTATTGAAACCGTTTCTAATTTAGACAATAAATCAGAATTAAACAGTAAAATGACCATGTTTTACAATAAAATAGCGCTCATTAAATCAACGATTGAACAATTCAATGAGATGGGACAAATACAATTAATTAAGGATATGGTCTCGATGTATGATACAGAATTATTGCCACTTCTAGATGAAATACGAAAATTGAAATACAAATATATGGCTATGGAATACGACGCGGATACGGATACACATCGACTTGTGAGAAATGTCTTTACTTTACAAGATATGACTGTGCCATTTGACAAACCGATGGTCGATTCGTTTGTGATTGGTACAAATAAAACGCAGAAAAAGGGGACGGGTGTATTACGTGATGAATATGATGATGATATGGACGATAATCGCTACCGAGAATAAGTATACTAACTCCATATATCTAACAATATATTGACGCGTAAATAATAATAATTTCATAATAAAATTTTATAAAGCTTTATTATAAAATGTATCTAATTAACATCAAGGTGTTTATACTTAGTTTTTTAATAGGATCACTTTTTATGTTGATGAACGATCCAGAGCCAAAAGAAATAACCGTTTATCCTACCAATGACAATAAACACTTGTTTCAATTTCGTGACAAGGCGGATAATTGTTTTCAATTAAAGCAAACCATAGTCAAATGTTCAAATGACGCTGAGGAAATTCCCATACAAATATAGGCATTATAAGTAATATCTCTATAATATATATAATATGAGATTTGATAGATTCTTTTATACAGAAAATGGTAAAATAATAATTTCAATACTATTAGGTTTAGGATTAGCCACATTATTTAGAAAAGGTTGTACTGGCAAAAATTGTATAGAGTTTAAGGCGCCTACTTTAGAGAATATAAAGAAAAAGATATACAAATATGGAAATGACTGTTTTAAATACGAAACAGAGACAACTGTTTGTGATGATAGCAAGAAATCTATAAATTTTGCGTAATTATTGCTATCTATCAATCTTAACAGTATATTAGATTATGTCTGACACTACTAATTTAGCCGATTTACCCATGGATCCAATTTCTGGAGGAGGAGATGGACAAAATGTTGTCCTACAAACAACGGATAGAAACACTACTTATAATCCGAATATTGCGCTGCCGCAGTCTAATAACGGACAAAATGCGATTAACGAACAAAAAGTTATGAACGAATTGGTGTCCGGTATTCAACAAGCAGTCGCTAGTGGTGCTACTGGATTGCCATCACGAGACATACCAACAAACACGGTTCATTTTGCCGACGAACAAATAAAACCGAATTATGTTCCTCAAAAGGAACAGCATGATTATATTCAAAATACGGATACGGAGCAAGAAATATTAGCAAGGAGAATGAGAAACCAAAACTCGCGTGATTCGCTCGAAATATTGTATGATGAATTCCAAATCCCTATCATAATAGGGTTGTTGTATTTTATCTTCCAGTTGCCCATTGTTCGAAGTAAAGTATTGGCGATGTTGCCCTCATTATTTAATAAGGACGGTAACCCAAATTTGACTGGTTATATCATCAATAGTTTGTTTTTTGGCATATGTTATTATGTCATTTCCAAATTGTTAACACATTTACAAAATGTATAAGCGTACAGCAGTTGTAATATAGTATACCAAAATAAAATTGAATGCTAATATGTAAAATCTATAAATTACATATTAGTTACAGTACGGATAAAGCGACTCTATAAGAATGAACGAAACTATGGGTAAATATGATTATACAATGGTTCGTGATGCCATGAATATAATCACCGAATTAAATATAGTTAATTTTGTGAAGGATTTTGATAATGAAAACGGGTTTATGTTTTC
>Ga0255131_1000234_pt1 | contig 18947 bp, 19 predicted proteins | sample Law_Yuk_RepC_8d_FD_188554 | JGI IMG/M metagenome (GOLD analysis project Ga0255131, IMG submission 188554) | Freshwater microbial communities from St. Lawrence River, New York, United States - Law_Yuk_RepC_8d | ecosystem: Environmental > Aquatic > Freshwater > River | place: USA: New York... | reverse complement strand
TATATACTGTCCCAACGCCAGTTGTCCCAACTTTGTCAATCCAATCAGCCTCTAATTCGCTCAAATACCTCGTAGCAGTAGCTTTGCTGACATTACAAACTGTTTGTACTTGCGAATTGGATATACTTGGAAAAATCTAGCAAATACCCTTGAAACTCTAATTTCGGTTGTCTGATAAATGGGGAGGGGTCAAAAAATTGAAAAGTCGAATCTAACCCAGTTCGAAAAATGGGGTACTTACACTTTAAGTTAGCCATAGATTGTATCATCCGCTGTATTTCTTCGTGAAAAGATCTTACTTTTGGAACTTCAGGAATATACATCAACCCCTTCACTTGATTAATTGCAAAGCAATGACGCCCGTTGGGTCAGAAGAAATTTTCACTATCCTTCTTCAATACGAATTTCATCGAATTCGTTTTATTAATTCCTCAAAACATTTCGCGACATCTTTTTCAGCAGGAATTGGTCGGTACGCTAAAGCGGAAAGTTCTGTTTGGTATTTTCCATTTAATTGTTCCCAAACGATTGAAAAATTAGTAATCAAGGGAGAATCTGAAATTGATTTAGTTTGCCATCCCGTAGGCTCTTCAAACATTTCTCTATCGTGTTGCACGATGGCATCGAATTGTTTCTTAAATGAATCCGATGCAACAAATTCAATACATTCAGGATTTTTCATCAGGTAATACAAATCATAGAAGTGCCTTATCTTTTCAGAAATACTTTCGACAGTATTTTCCTTGAATGAAAATCTGATTAACGAGACCATTTTTTCCAAAATCGTTTGCTCCTTACTTAATACGTTTACTTCGATAGGTTGGAGATTGTATTGCTCAATGTATTTTTCATTTTTTGTTTGTGTCAAAAAATCAAATACCATGCTTTTTATCGTCAATCGTTGATAAGGGAAAGGATTTGCAAATGAATTTATTTCAATAATGAGTTTATTATTTACGTTTGCTTTTTCAGTTGTAATATATTCAAAAACCGATTTTCTGAATCTAGAACCTTTACTGGTTACGCCATCCATTTGTAGTTCGGTTAAATCAGATGTAATTTCTTTTTCTATGGTGCGAATGATGTTCTTGATTTCATTGCCTGTTTTTCCATTGTTATTGATTATTGCAATATCTACATCTTCAGAAAATCGTTCAATCAAATTATAGCCTTTCGACAACGATGTGCCTCCTTTAAAAACTGATTCGTCAACATATTTGCTTTTTGCCAAACGACTTAATACCAATGTTATCCAGTAATCTTTTTCTATAAATTCCAGTTTGATGTCCAATTGCTGTGATGCAGCCCTCAACGTGTCAGAAAATAATTTTATGTTATGGTGTAGTTTCATATTATGTTCCATTTATCGGTACAAGATAAAACTTTTGATACACCTGTTAGCTTATATTTAGTGATTGGATTCAATGACTTGAAAAGGGATTCTGTTGTTTTGATTAGTTGAAGCTGCTCTAATAAGGCACCTAATAAAGCCCGTGTAGCAGGAGAATATTTTAATGCCAAACGAACCATAGTATTGGTTTCTGTTTCAGAAAGATTTTTGATGATGGCTAAAAACCGTCTGCAAGATGTTTCGATATTGGTGTCTGGTATTTTTTTAATGTAGCGAATGGCATCAAGTAGTTGCAACAATGGAATATTCTCTTTGGTGATAGTATTCTTCTGCTTTACAAATGCAATGGTGTAACGTTCTCTTTTGAAGTTATGGCGAACTTGATTTTTGCCTATCTGTATGGTATTGCTTACTTGTGTGGTTAAGCCCAACTGATTGTAAATGCTATAGCCTGTGAGATATCCTGTGAATTTCCCGTTTTCTTCCAATAGGTCTTTTACTACCTGTGACTGATTGGGTTGAAGTTTACCAAATGGGGTGTTTTCGGGCTTATAGTATTTCCCCTTTGATAATTTGGCAATTTTGCCAGAAGCCACCATCCGATTCAAGGCTTTTATTACTGCTTCCGGTTTTCTCACCTCTGATTTTAAATCGGCGCAGGTGAATACATATCCCTTTGGCAGTCTATCTATAGTAAATGCTATGTATTCAGTGGTTTTCATCTTTTTATCGTAAGGCGAAGATACTATGTTTGTCCATTAAATTAGTAAAAAAACTGGACATTTTTATTGCCTAATGAACTTGCATTAAGTGAAATAAAATTGAAAAATACGATTAGTTAATCAAATTGTTTGCCTTGTTCAAGTTTCGTTAAAAAACTGTTAATGCACCACAAAAGTTGATGCTAAGTAGAATGTATAATTAATCACTTCACCTACAATTGAGCCAAGTGCTAGTTAAAAGCGGTTTATCTCATGTCAATTAATACTAGGCTTTGTTGATGTCCGAACCATATTCTTTTTGGTCGACTTTTATAAAATAGAAAATAGCTCTGTGTTGAATTTGTTTCATTGTCTGCACCCCAAACCCACACTTTCGTTCCATCAGTCAAAGTTGTTTCTGAGTCAATTCTGGAGTGAGCAACGAAACCAGTAGGAATTCGTCCTGCTGGTCCAAGACTTGAATCAAATACATTGCCTGAAAGTTTTTCAGCTAAGTCGACAACAATTGCAACTGGTGCAATTCTGTCAAAGCGAGGACGCATTTCTAAGCAAAATCCATTTGGTGTTAGGTGCTCTGTCATAACAAAAGCAGAAAGTCCAGATGGCGTAAACCCAGATGGTCGTAAGTGACATGCTGCTTCAACTTGATTTCTCCAATCGTTATTCGTTAAGGGAATACATAATCTAACTTTCAAAGATGGTGGAAGGTCTTTGGATGTTATGCTATCGGTCATTAAAGCAAATATTGGAAATGTTACACCTTTTGCTTCAATTGCTCTATCAAGAGCATATGCAAGTTCTTCCATGCAAGGTCCACTATTAAGACTATTTGAAGTCAGTAGAATTCCCCATGCCTCGCATTGATTCGGATCAGTAATTTGTTGGCCTATTTGATCCCAAAGTCGTTGGCCTGGGATTAAATTTCTTCTGTCAAATTTAACCTCCAAGTCTTTTTTGTCGAGCTCTTGAATAATAAAGTCTAAATTCTGGTCTTCATTGTCTTTCCAAGCATAAGTTAGCCAAATTTTTTTCATATGTTTTTGTTTTAAATCGCTTATAACTTATTTATAAACCGGTGCTTTAATAATTCCAAGCAGTCAGCAAATATCCCTACTGTAAGTGCCCCTTTTTTGAACTGGGATAGATTCGACTTTTCAGTTTTAAATACTAGTTTCTAGATGTTTTTTAGGAATGAGATTATTTAAAGATTGATGTGGATGGAATTCATTGTATTCAGGCTGCCATTCTGCTGATAGTTCTCGGAGATGGTATAAAGATTCAAACATTTAGGCGTCCAGGACATCTTCAAAATAACTTCGATTAAAGCGCTCGATGTAGGCGTTCTGAGTGGGTTTCCCAGGTTGGATATATTTGATCTGTATGCCTTGATTTTTACAGTAATTTACGAAGTAGTTTGACAGGAATTCAGGGCGGTATCACAACGTATTTCGTTTGGTCGTCCGCGCTAGTATTTGAGGTCCTCGAGGGCTGATACAACAGCTCTTCCGGATTGTGAATAATCCGCATTTATGGTAAGTGCTTCGCGATTGAAATCATCGATGATATTCAGGATGTTTATCTGCTTTTTTTCATTTGACTGTGGAAATTTCGGGCTTTGCGTTCGGGCGGGTTTCGGAGCACAAAACTGTCAACCAGCACTGAACTTGAATAGAATCACAAAGCTTCAAATTTGCACGTCACCCCGCCTGACGTAAAATCCGTGTTATGGGCTGCCGTTCTATTTTCTGTCCTACCAAAATAAGTATTTTCCACTTTGTTTTTCAGTTAAGTATTTTTCATTTTTAAACCCCATTGTCTTGTGATATTGTTCGTCAAAAATGTTATCTAAGTCAGGAACAGTAACTATTGTATCTGTTCTGTCAATGACTTTTTGATTTAATTTATCTGTCAAATATGCTCCGCAAATTTCCAATTCGTCGGAACAAATAAGTTTGCCGTGAAGTGTTTCACGCAATAGTAAAAAGTTTACAAAGTCAATTGGTTTCTTCTTTTTCGCAATCATTGTTAGAAGAAAAATTTCTAGGTCGTCAAGTTTTACAGCCCAAGGAAAGACATCATCGTCATTTTCTAATGTTATTAACGTTGAAAGATTTGTTTGAACTTGTCCAAAGGTCTTTAAATTGACAATGATTGAGAAATCTTCTTGATATTCTGTTGTGTCGATTTCTTCAATCAAGTTGCCGTCCTTATCCGTTATTCGCAATGTAACACCATCAATAAATTTCTTTTCAATTCTTCGTGTCTGTGAGTAGCCGTAACCAATACAGGCATTGAAGTCGTCTTTTATTCTAACAAATGCCTTTTCGGGATTACGAAAAGGTTCTCGCAATGAATATCCTTTTGCTTCAATTATAAATGCGTATTTTTTCCAAAGAATTAGAATGTCCTGCTCGTTTCCGTCAACGTAATAACCTTGAAAAATTTTTAAATCATCTGTCTTGAAAAAGTTTGAAAAGAGGTCAATTATTTTGTTTTCAAGTAATTTGCCTTTACGGTCAACATACTTTGTGGTGTCTTCTTTTGTTGATGTGCAGATTTGCTCTAATAAATTTTCAATAGAGTGAATCACTTGTTTCACTTCAAATACTTGAAACATTCCATTTCCAATGTTTGCAATCGGTTTTTCGTAAAGGGGGTTACTTGGTCTTGTTGCTGTATAATAAAGAAAGTCTGTTTGAGAACGACTTATCGACAATAGACTTATTATGATGTTTACTTTTTCAATTGGAAGATTTTCAGACACGATTTCAGATGCATAAAATCTATTCATCATTCCGTGGTCTGCCATAAAATGATATAAATGTTCGTGTTGTTTGCCATATTCCTTAATGAAATCAGGGGCATTGTCAACAACACCCATTTCTATTTTACTGTAGTCTTTCCAATTTGGCCTTAATAGCTCTTTGTTTGTCGAGTGTCCACGAAAGTTTATTTGATGCAGTTGGTCAATGTTTTCATAAAACTGAATAAAATCTTCTGTTTTTACTCCCGTAAAAATTTCAATAATATCATCCAATGGTGTAAATAAATCCCTTGACCAATTGATTACTTGTTCTTCATAGTTCAAAGGACCTTGATTAAAATAGGAAAGAAAAGAAGGCATTGCGACTTCTCTAACTCGTTTCCACTCGTCAGTTGCTTCTTCTGGCGTGGTTGGGAAAAATAATTTGTAATATCCTAATTCAATCTCGTTAAGTAAATTAACTATTTGATTCCATTTTTCAGGCGTATATCGAATGTCTATTCCATTTGCAGGGTCTGAACTTATATTGAGTCCAGCGACATAGTAAAGTTGTCGCATTGGTGAAGATAGTTGACCTAATTGGTCTTGTGCTTTTTCTTTTCCTGCGTGCATCATAAAAGCCAAGTCGCCAAGAAGCCATTGCGTGTCATAAGTTGCAATAAGATTTTTTAATTCTTGGGATTTGCTTTCTAAACTCATTTTGGTCTGCTTAATTATTTTGACTGTTTTATCGGCCTACGGTGGCCCATAACGGTTTCGGGCTTTGCGTTGGTGGGCTTTTAAAACTGTAAACTGTCTGCCAGCACCAACGTTTATTAATTGTTCAAAATGTTTGTATTCGTACTGTCCGCCCACTGACGCAAAACCCGTGTTATGCGCTGAATTTCTTCAAGTACCTGTCATAGTTCTTTACAATGTCACCATTAAGATTTAAACTCAACAAGTTAATTTTCTTCGGTTCAAAGTCTTTTATTATTCTTATCTCTGTTTTGTCTACCTTGAATATTTCGAAAGCAACCGTATCGTAAATAATAAATAGGTATAGCCCAATTTTCCAATTTTCGCGATCAAGTTTGTGGTTTAAATGTAGATCATAGGACTGAAAGTCGTACTTGACCATATCGTGAACATTATCTTCATCATCAAGCCAAGTCATTTCGTCAAAAATTCCAGAGCCTCCTAATTCATCGTAATTGTCTTTGTATTCTTGAAATGAGGTTAGGTTTTCATTAGTCACAGTTGCTTTCACATGCTCTAATACACGGTTTATGATTTTGTAATCGAAGTCTCCGTAAAAAACATTTCTGGTTTCAAAGAATTGATATTGTGCAAAAAAATTAAGTAAAATGAACCCAAAATCTTCTGTGTCAAGTTTTGTAAGGTCTATGTTTTCTATTATTTCTTTTAATAACTCGAAGCTTGGACTTATATTGAACTTGTTTTTATAATCCTTAATGTCTTTGAGCATTTGATCATAGCGATTAAGCGAAAAGTATCTTTCAATTAAGTCGGGGTAGTTCAGTAGTCGTTCTTTTAATTCTTCGCCTTCAATGCATATGATTTCATATGGTTTCTGAGGAATAATTTTTTCCAGCCAAGTTCTTGCGTTGTTGGTTAAGTAGGAACTAATGAAAATTACAAGTGAATTTATCGATTCAGCATCCGCCCATGCAATCTTTGAATTAAGTTGTTTTGGTGGCACACCACGAGTGTAGTGTTTGCATTCAAAAAACCATTTGGTTTCTTTCGTCTTAATTGTATTATTGAAAGTGAAACTAGCTTCAATATCACGGCCATTGTCAGCTCCGCCTTCCCTCCAAATCAAACCATGAAAATTATACTTTACTAATAAGTCGTAACAGAGATTTTCGAATCCCCGAGGACTTATTTGATCAAACTGTATGTCTTCTTTTACGTACTTCATTCAATTTTGCATGCCTACCTCTTTATTTTGTTAATCGCTAGTTCTACACTTAAAAATATGGTAAAACAAAAATATACAATAACACTCCAAATAAATAGCAATAATTATACCCCATTTTGGGGTGAAGTTTCTGAATGGCGGATTATTTAATTAAATGGTAAACTGCCATTCCTCGACAGCTTCTTCAATTTTTAATAAGCTTACCATCATGATTTAAACTTCTTTAAGTAAGGTTGTAATTTCGAGAGTTGGTGGTATGTTCATTTGTTCAAATATTCACTGTTCATCGGGGGGTGTTTTGAATAGATGAGTGAATGTGAATAAGGATAAATTTCAGCAAGAAAAAGCAAGGATCGAAAATTTAATTCAACTTCGTTTTATCTGTCTTTATTTTTGCTGATTTGTTAATAAACAAAGTCGAAATCTTATGAGTATTTGCTCGTTTATTGCACGATTCACTGCTGAAAAGTGGCTAGAGGCATTGGTTTGCAAGTTTTTCTTTTCTTATCGATTCAAGTATTGAGAAGAGAAATATTCTTCGGCATGATGATGAAATTTTCTCATCAATGTAGGAAATATGTCAAGGAATCGGTATGAAATCACTATTATATACATTCCTACAATTAAAACGATTATTGCTATCGTGTAAAGAAACCAACCAAACTGCGGTATTGTGAAAAAGTAAATGGTAATAGCAATCATCATTCTAAAAGCCAGGTTGAAATTGGCTTCTAGATTTATTTTTGGTTCTTTCAAACCATTTTCAATTTCTTCAAATGCTTCTGGTGTTATGTTGTTTCTCAGTTTTTGATAAACTTCAATCATGTTGTTTTTAGTCAATTCAATTGGACTAACAATATTTGAAACTTTGTTTATTTCAGTGAGTTTTTCTTCAATGGTTTCTTTTTGAAATTGGTATTGCAGAATTTTTCTTGTCAGTTCAACAGATTTGAAATGATTGATTACTGAAAATATTAAAAGAGATAAAAATTGTGTCAAGCTATAAACCACTAAAAAAATACTGAAAGGAATAAAGAAATTGCCTTTTATGAAAAAGTCTAAAATTCCTTTGTAGTCATTGTAATTAAGCCAAGTATAATCGCCATAACACTTTTCATAAATGAACGAAGCAATACTGATATTAAAAAGCAAATTTAGCATCCTGCGGAACGAGGGATAAACAGATTTACCCTTTAAGTAGTCGCCAGCTATTATAAATATTTCATTCATCTTATCTGAAAATTGATATTACATTTTGTTTAGGTAAATCGTCAAGAATAACATTAAAAGTTTCAATTTTGCTCCAAGAAAGTTCAAACCTGGGTGATTTTATATTTCTTGATTTTATGTGCTTGATTGCTTCTGACCAAGGCACTTTGTAAAACTTAAGAATTTTGTAATAAGGCGTAAATTCTATGATAATTAATTCATCAATTTTCTCGGTTTCGTTTCTGTCTACTGTCGACCAGCGATTATTATTTCCTTCTGATTTAGCGTGTGCTTTCACCTGAATGTGATAACCATTTACATCTATATCCCAGCCTTTCTGAATACTACTAACAGCTCTCTTCCCATCGTAAATTGTTTCAACAAGCCATTCGCCGATTTGACTTGTAAAATCGTGTTTGCTTTTCAATATGCCTAATGTGTGCAATTCTTGCAAAGAATTGATATAATTTTGTATGGCTTTTTTTTTGTTGTCCATCTCATTTTATTTGCTCCAAACATTCACCGTTTTCGCATCGAACACACGAACGGGAACTTTAAATTTCTTTTCAATTGATTTTATGTGTTTCAAATCTACTTCTGAATATACGCCAATGTAGATGCTTGCAAGGAATGGAAGCCATTTATCGTTTTCGTCTTTGCGTTTCTTTGCTGCTTTGTTGATTGCTGCAATAATGTGTTCATCATAATAGCCGAAACCAAAGCCGTAGCAAATAAGGGAACCACCAATTGAAGAAAGACTTTCGTAACAATTAGCTAAATACTTATTGTGAACTATATGGGAAAGTTTTTCATAGCCATTACCTGCGGTTACGAAAATTGGATATTCCTTTTTCTCCATTCGAGCTTTGATGTTCTCCAACAAAAAATGTTCGCTTGTGTATTCTTCTTTAATTACTTCTACACCTGTGTCGAATAATTGCAATGCTCCGTGCAAGTAGTTGACAGTTTGGGTGCTTTTGTATTTTCCCCAACGAAGTTCAGAATATTGTCTTTCCTCTTCGGGAATCCATTCGTCACCTTCCTCGGCATCTCTACCAAAACCATCTATAGCATTTTCAATTTCGTTTCGCATTAATACCCAATACAAAAGCAAATCGTAATTGGTGGTAAAGATTTGTCCTTCCTCTGAAAGAAATGAATTTAAGAAAGATGCGCAGGCTTTGCTTTTTTCTTCGGGAACTGAAAAAACATGTTCCGGATGCAATTCTTTGATAGCTTCAATTAGGCTTTCTTTAAGTGTTTCCGTTGCTTTTCTGATATTTCGAACAACTTTTTTGTCTGCTCCAAAAACTTCGGCAATTTGTGCAACATTGTCTAATTGCTCCATTAATAATTCAAAGTTGCTCGTTTTGATAATTTGAAATAGCTTTTGAAGAATATCATTATCAAGGTTCTCTAAAAATTTGCTTAAAGCATTGTATGAAAAAATACCCGAATCATATGACATACTAAAACCATTACCAAGCAATAAGTGTTTCTGTCGTTTCTTTTCAGCAAGTGACTTTATTACTTCGTCATATGTATATAATTTGTCCAGGCTCATTTTATTTATCGTATGCGGTTTGTGGTTTTGCTGCAATGGATGACGTTTCTTCCTCCCTCGCACCCCAAATCTCGGCAAGTTTTGTTTTTATGTTTGTTCAAATATTTCTATTGAGCGATTGTTTATATTTGCCAATCGTAGTTCTTATTCTATTGCTTCATTATGGTTTGTTGTTCTTCATTTGATGGCAATGGAACTTTGGTTTCTTTGGTAAAGTTGTTGAATGGTGGATTGTTTGATTAAATGGTGATCTACCAGTCCTCGCCGGCTTCTTCAATTTGTGCTAAGCGTTGCATCATGATTTGAACTTGGTCATATAAGGACCTGGTTTCAGGAATTGGAGGAGTATACATCAATCCCTTTACCTGGGTGATGGTGAAGTAATTTCGCTTTCCAATCGGAGTGGGGGTGAGCTTGCCCGTTTTGATGTAATTGTCGATTGTTCTGCGACTCACACGAAGCATCGCCATGACGTCTGAAGTACTTACCCATTTGGTTGTGAAATCATCCACTGGATTCTTCAAGCTTTGCATTTCGGACTGCAAATTCATGATCATCGATTTCATTTCCATCAACTGTTCCATAAGCATTTCATTGGTGATTTGTGTCGCAGTATTTGGTCCCATTGGCGACTAAATTAAAGTCATTATTTCTAAAGAAAAAAGTGGCGAACAAATTGGTACACTTTGATACAGTAGATTAGATGGATTTAGACAGCTGTAGACAGAACATGCGAAAATAGTTGTCAAAAACCTATTCCTTGATGTTCATTAATTCGACTATTAACTGCTCGGCGAGGTGTGTTTTCAATAGGCCGTTGAAAGCAAATTCGATATTTGTCTACTTGTAAGAGCGTCGAGTGAAGAAATGTAGGGTGGTGAGCTGAAGTATCACTTGGAAATGAGAATGTTTACCTGGATAGAATGATTCCTGACTCCAGCAATAGACCACGAATATTTTTAAAAAATAGCACGGATTTAAATACATATTTGAATTAAGAAATCGCTCTTTTGTTTCAGGTATAGAGTGTTTCAAGGGAAATGGATCAAGCACTTTGAAACTGGCGAGCAATGACAAGGAAAATTGGAAACAGGAATACTAGGTAGAAAGAATGAAGATTGATTTAAGGGTGGTTTAAATAATAAATTTGATTTAATTATTGAGTTGGTTATTTCTTACATTTGCTGTTGTATGTTGTAAGTAATACTTCAATTTTTTAAAAAAAATACTATTTAATTTACTCAATATATGGTTTCATTCTCCAATACGCGTTATTCAATCGATTAATACCAATTCAATTTGTCTTTTTGCCTCACTGTCTGAATAAGTCAATTTTCTGAGTGTAGAATCCTATTTTTTATATTTGCTCTGGATATTTGTAATGTAATGACGCTTTTGCTCTATGCTATGTATTTCATCCATGACTAATTGAATTAAATCTTTTAGGTCGTTAATATCAAAATTTTCGTGATATTTTAAATAATGCACCATGTCATTTCCAAGCCAAGTTGCTCGTTGCAGCAAATCCTTCAAGTCTTTCTCTTGGGGAGAATTAAAATTCTCACTAATAATATTGGCCAGCAATTTATCTTCAATTTTGCCTTCCAAGGAGCTGGCGCTGTGGATTAAATAATCTTTGACTAGATATTCAATTGCTTTTCTAAATCCCATTCCCGCAATTTCGTCAAGATTAAAATATTCTGCCTTTAATGCTTGGTTGTATGTTTCGATGAATTTTGATTTTATTTTTTTTATAGTTTGAGGCCAATAAGGACCAATAGGTTGACCATCTAGGAAACCAATAAATTTCAACTGTCTTTGGTCTAAAACTTGATGTACTGCAATAAATAGTTTACCACAATCCCTGAAAGTGCATTTCCAGATCGAGTAGTTAACAGCGTGCGCTATTGATTGATGGATTGGTCGTGGTTCGATTCCGTTGTGACAATGGGGACATTGGCTTGGATCTACAACATTATAAATTAAACTTTCGTAATTAATAATCATTTTACTTTATTTTGGTTGTTTACCTAAGACTACGTTTATATTGATTTGGTTGATGTTTGTCTGATAATTAGAAATAACGATTATCGGTTTAGCGTTTTTGTATATTTTGTCTATTATCTAATTTTGTAATTTCCATTTGTAAATAGTGCGTAATGGGAGATGGGAACAATTTGGCAAATACCCCTGAAACTCTAACTTAGTTTGCTTTAAATACAGTAAGGGGTTTTGTATTGTTGTCAATGAGATAGGGTAAATAATAATATTTTGCTGAGCAAGGATGATGCTAAACATAAAGCTTTAATTTATCACTTAGTCTTAAAATTTTTATTGGTGCTTTAGGGCGATGTCCTATTTATTGATTTTAGTGATTTCGATGTAATCAAGATCAATACGTATATCATCGTTTCCTAATGGATCTTTCTTAAATCTCAATGTGGTTGGATTGCCTATTGTGTTAAAATATAATAAATATTCGCCACCGAGACTAATGATATTGCTCTCTAAATCGTACCATTTGCAACATTCCATTTCAGGGTACACTAGGTAAGTATTTGTGAATTCCCCTATGGTTTTCCTATTTTTAAAATAATAATCACTTGTGTCCGATGGTAATTCAAAGCGCATAGATCTTGAGAATTCAACGCCATCAAGTATGTTAATATTTGATAATAAAAAATTTGTTGAGTCTAGGACAAAATTAATTGAGTTTAGCTTTGTATTTTCATTGTTTAATTTTACACGGCATTTTAATTTGTATATCTCGCCTTTCCTCATAGTGTCTTGTAGCTTTAATATCAAAATAGTGTTTTCACTGCCAAGGTAAAGTAATTTTTCATGGCGTTTGTAATTTTCACACAACGTTAACCTCAGGTATAAATTCAAGGTGTCAGGTAATTCTTTTAAACTATCCTCATTGACATATTCATTACTATTTAAATTGTAATAGTTTGCCGCATGAAAACGAGGAAAAATGGATATAGATTTAGACGAATCTTTGGTTTCACCTACTTTAAAGTCGAATTTTTGCGCACTCAAATAACACGGGGAAATAAAGAATAACAATAAATTAATAGTATTTTTCATGAATTTTTTTTAATCTCTTATAATTTACGTAATTTGTTGTTATAATTATGTTTACAACATCATCATTGCGCAAATTCCTCTTCATATTACTTAGAATGTTGGATTTGTCAATTATGATAGTAACTCCTGCAGGAGGTTGTGCTGTTCCTGTAATATATGTTTCATACCAACTTCTGTTAGGCACTAAATAATTTTTATTAAAAACAGTCTTTTTTGCTATAAATTCACCTCGACTAATTGCTAAATCGGCTAAACTCTGGCAATCCTCCAATGTCGCATTTTCGTTGAAATCTAAAATGTCATATTGAACACCCACCTTGATTATTGGCCCAATATCGCTAAGCAATCCTTGAAGTTCACTTAGAAGATTTATATAGTTTATAGGTGTGCTAATTTCGATAGTTGAATGTTTGAAATAAAATTCAAATATCAAAGATGTTACTTGTGCCTCGGAATTTTCTTCCAAATTCTGTACATTGTTATTTGTAGTGAAATTTTCAACCCAATCGGTGTAAAACTGTCCATCTTTCGACCATGGATTTTTGAACATGTTTTTCATTACTATATTGGATTTGATTGTTGAATACAATTACAGCCAATTTGTGGAACATCGCAACAATCGCCAAATACTTTCTTATATGACGCAGCTTTTTCAGCTGGGTCAGTAATTGCATTGATAATGTCAATAGTTTGTTGTTTGATATCATTATTTAATTCGGCTTCTTGAATTACAGATTCTTGTAAATGTAAATTGAAACAATCTAAAGCCTCGCCATGACCAAGTAGCGCATCAACTATGACACTGTCAGTGGGCAAAGTTCGTAACGTAATATCGGCTATTACTCCGTTTACTTTAATATTTTGTCCATCTTGGCTAAAACTGCCAGTACTTGGTATTTCTGATAGTAAATTACTACTTCTGTCAAATGATTCATGATTTGTAATTGCAGGTGGAGTCACGAAAATATCTTCATATGGTTTTGTGATTTTTTCTACAAATGGTTTAGGACTACCCTGGAAGTCTTCATAGTTATGAAGTGAATTGATTATATCTTTAAAAACTGGTTCTACTTTTGCAGGTACCAAAATATCATCAAGGAGGTTTTTCAATTCTGCCAATCCACATTTTCTTACCGATTCGGGATAACCATTGCTAAAATAAAACGAAACATCTTCCAAATAAGTAACAGTGATCATTTGCTGGTTGAGCTGTCTGAAAATAAAGTTTAGCACCCTGCTTTTATTGATGTTTTCTAGCACTCTCACAATGCTAGTTTCTTCACTATTAGTTTCATTTTCAGATTTTTCGGTATTTACTTCTATTTTTCTATTTGCGATGCTTTTTTGTACTTGCTTATCAATATTGCGGCTTAGAGATCTTTGAGATTCTTTTCTTACATTTTTTGCAGTAGCTTTCATGCTTGTTATAGAACTTATGCCCAACGAAATAGCTTTTACAGGTATTGTTGCCGAAAGGGTTGTTTGTTTTCCAATTTCAGCACTTCTTTCCTTTTCTTTAGAACTATTTGCTTCACCTTCAAGCATTTTTTCCAATTCGTTAGAAGTTTCTTGGTTAAAACTATCCAACACATTTGAAATTTCTTTTTTGCTTTTTGCAGTTTGTTTATAGGTTTTAACCGAAATGGTGGTTTTCTCACCGGGCAATAACGAAAACGTTTTCACTGTTTCACCTGCCCCATAATTACCTAAATATGTTTCAACTCTGAATTTTTCAATCATAAACAATGCAGGTTTTGGAGTAATAGGATCGGGTAAATACGTAACATATTGTTGGCCCGCCATATTGGTGCTAATAATTGGGAATGCCTCAGTTGCAAGTTTCGCTACTTCAACAATTTGTACATTGGCAATTTGTTTGTCCAATTGTACAGAGGATGATCCAAAATTAGTTATTGCAGAAACACCTAAATCGCCTCCTGTCATATAAACGACACTTTCTGTACTACCTGTTACAGCTATTGCCTCACCTGTATTCACAACAAAGTTGTTGGCAATGTTCACTGCAATTTGATTTTGTAGGTTAGTTACTTCTCCTGCGGGAACATTAATTTGGTCGAAATAACCATTAGTTGGTTTCTGTCGGATACCTGGGGTGTCTTTAAAGTCTGTGTCATCTAGTGGAATTTCTAGAGGACTGTTTACGTTGAACCCATTTGTTTGAGGTAATTTGTAGTCTAAAAGGGGTGCATTTTCGGTGCCAATTTCCATGAATGGCTTTTTTGAAATGCAAGAAGTAGAACTTTCTGCAGGCATGATTTTTTTGTTAGTTGTTGTTAGGATGATTTATTTCTATTTTAAGTAATTATTTGATTTTATAATATGAAAAGCCTCACTAAGAATAATTTGTCAAACACCTCTGAAACTCTAATTTTGGTTGTGCTTTTTGAGGACAAGGGTCAATTTCCTTTTTGACAATATTGCTTATATCAGTTTTTATGGCTCATTGAATTTTGAATGTTTGTTATTTTATTGTATTAACCCATTGCCAATCTCTTACGTTTATTTCATTGTTTATGAAAGTCTTCTCAAGGTTCAATTGGCAATTTTCAATGTTTGAATGAAGAAGTTTAATGTCCAAAGAATTTAAAGAGAAGACGAATTCATGGTGTGTTCTTATGTTGTTAGTTGAAATGTGAGTGGTTATTTTGGCTTTGTATTTTCCAGTTTTCCAATTGAACGAATTCGTCAGTAAATTATGAAGGTTTCTATATGAAGTATTAAGTTTCAAATCGTCAGAATTCCTCCCAATTTGATAGAACTCAATTGCGTCCTCGGTTAGTTGTTTGTAAAGTTTGTCATATTCTTTCTTGAACGTGTTTTGTTGGAAACCAACTTTTTTCTCTATTAATTCATCAACCCCAATTTTTATAGCAATGGCATTTTGATGTCTTTTGGTACTGATTTTTTGTAAATCTGGCAAATCCATTGAATACAAGACTTCTTCAAACCATACCCACGAAAATTTTTGGGTGTCGTTATTTTCATGAACCAATTCCAATTCAATTTTCTCTATTAGTGCTTTCTTATTCTCAGATAAGTACGCTAAACTCAAATTGATTATTGGGCCAAAAGAGGTAAATCCAATTTCTATTTGATTTCCTGAAACAACTGTAAGTTTGGGCTTTATAAAATACTCCTTGATCCACTGGAAGATTTGTGGTAACCAGGCTAAAGAACCAATGATACCTAACCATTCTGTTGTGTATAGTCCTAAGAATTGTTTGTTCATGTTTTCCCGATTTTCATTTTATGAATAGTTCTTGTATCAAAGGATTGATTAGAAAGTTTTCACTTGGTTTGATAAAGCTTCGCCACCTCAGTCACAGATGTTTTGTGGCCGATGAATATTCGGGTGACAAACTAAAAGTACATTTTTGAATACTTCGTGATATAAATCTATCACGCATTTGTCTTGATTAATTGAGTAATTTGTTCCTCAAAAAAATATGACTACAAACTCTCACATTATTTCATTGAGCCAAGCGGCACAAATGACTCATGCTTATCAAAATGCTCCTCAATATCAGGGAAACACAGTTTCTGGTATGATTGACGCTAATGCCTATCAACTCCTACTTGCTCAACCTGGTTGCGTTGGTGTGAGAACTTACTTCGCCTTGGATCAAGGGGTGCTTACAATCGTTGTTGTTGGCGTAGATAGTAATGAAAATGATATGACGAATGGAATTATTTTAGATGGTGCATCTCTTTGTCCCCCGAAGTGCCCTGTAAATTCGCCACTAATGTAATTTAAAAATTTACCAGCCCTTTCATGGTTGATTATTATGATTTGATAGAGCTTTTATTGCTCATGGCGCTTTTTTTGAGAATAGGCTTTTACAAATGGAAATACAACACGGATTTTGATTTCAAATTTGTTGATGTGTTATTCTTTTCCTTCATTTGTTTAATTGGAAGTATTTGGCTTAGGCTGAACATTGGACATGAGTATTTGTACAACTTTTTTCATTGTTCATTTGCGATTGTATTGCCATTGAGTGTCATTTGGAAACGAACGGGAATCGAAAAATATATCGTTTTGATTCTTATGGTGGCTTGGAACTTATATTTCGTGAATTTGTATTTCATTGTCATTTCCAACTTGCTATTATTTGTATACATGGCAAACAGAATTGTGGGATTTACATTGAAATCTAGTTATTTCAGGGAAAAAGTTCCGGTCTATCTATCGATTTTGATTTTTCTAATTTTTACTCAACTTATCTATCTGATTAGTCACATGAAAATGGATTGGAAAAACTCACAACTGGTTGATTATTTTTTGTTTGCCACACAGTTTATCTATCTTACTACTTTTATTATTGGTCATGTTTACCTCCGCAGATTTATTGTTAATTGAGATAGCTGGTGTCTTTTTTTCGGCTCTAATTGTAACAGTCTTCGCTGTAGTATTTTACTACAGGATAACGGCTCGATACAAAAAGGTGATTAAACGGTTGTACAAAATGAGTTTTAAAGGGGTGGATTCGGAGCGGAAAAGAATAGCAACGGATATGCATGATCATCTTGCGCTCCATTCAATAACGGTAACTTCGGAATTTGATGCTCTCAAAAAGCGACTAGATGGTGAGGACCTTGATGCGATATTGAAAATTGAATCATTGTATGATTTATTTCAATATCGAACACATCAAATAGTCGAATACATGTACCCCAAAGGATTCGTAGATTCTGATTGGGAGAGCAGTTTGATTCAATTGGCAAATCATTTTTCAATGGGGGATGTAAGAGTGACATTTGAAACATTTACGAAAGACTATCCCAAATCAGAATGTTTGCAACACACATATTGGGTATTGCAAGAAATCATTACCAATGCCATTCGGCATTCAAAAGTGAATAGAATACAGTTGTCTGTAAGTAATGAGGATGACGATTTCTGTATTTTTATTCATTACAGAGCCACACCAGAAGCAACCGCATGGTTTTACAAAAAGGCAGGAATTAAAAACGGAATGGGTACATTGATTATCAATGACCGCCTTGAGATAATTGGTGCTAAATTGAATACCCAAATTAAAGATCGAGTATTGACTCATTTAATAAAAATAAAAAATGAAAATACTCGTCCTTGATGATCATGACGCAATACGGGTGTTTGTAAGTCAATTGGTTACGTCAATTGTGCCTCATGCCACGATATTCTTGAGTAATTCGATTGAATCTGCTTTTTCATCAATTAAGAGTAATTCATCACTAGATTTTGTGATTTGTGATTTAGAATTGAATTTTGGTTGTAGTACTTTAATCCCAGAGTTGTGTAACGATCGAAAAATACCATGTATGATTTATAGCTCACACGTGAATATGGTATTAATTCAAGAACTCGAAAAATACAACGTGTGTTGTTACGTTTCTAAAACATCTGGAATAGAAGCTTTATGTTCAGGAGTTGATGCTTTGCTGAACCGTAAAAAATTCCAATGTTCGCTGGTGAAGTCAACAATAGAATCCAAAAGTGAATTTAAGGAAACTGAAAAATTGGAATTGACGAAGGGCCAGAAAGCAGCTTTAGAAGTATTAATACGCGGATTTAACCGAGAGGAGGCTGCGGACATTCTGAAAATTTCTCTGAATACATTAAATAATCACATAGCAAGAGCACGTGAAACAAATAATTGCGAGAATTTTGAAGAATTATTGAGGCGCTACCGCTTTTGGGATTTAATGAGCTAGTTTTATTCTAGTTGTTAGATTCTTGAACTTTTGGAGGGTATTAAAACCTATTGTTTTATTGTTTGATGATATAATTGTATCATGTAATTTAATAGTATTCTTATTTTTTTTGTTTCAAAATTTAAAACAAAGAAACATGAAATCAGCATTAAAATTTGTATCATCAGTTGCACTGTTTTGCAGCTGTAACTTTTTATCTGCCCAACTTACAGGTTGGCCAAGTTCAACGAATAATTTGTTTGTGCCGGATGGGGACATTATTTATTTGGATTCTAATAGATTAGGGGTCACCGCGGTGGCTTCTTCAGGTTCCAATTATACCTTAACCATTAAAAGTGGTTCACTTTCTGGTAATTTCAATTCTGGTAATTTTTGTTTGCTTATCTCTATGGAAGATGCGGTTAACACTGGCTTTCATAAAAGTTGTACAATTGTTTCCAAAACATCCACAACCATTACTGTTTCACCAATTAATCCAACTGGGTGGCCGAGTTTTGTTTCAATGTCTAAGTTGCAATTGGTCAAGGTCAACCCATATAAAAAAATAACCCTCGAACACGCACAAATTACATGTCATCCCTATGATGAAAACACTTATACCGGTG
>Ga0255131_1000231_pt1 | contig 19034 bp, 10 predicted proteins | sample Law_Yuk_RepC_8d_FD_188554 | JGI IMG/M metagenome (GOLD analysis project Ga0255131, IMG submission 188554) | Freshwater microbial communities from St. Lawrence River, New York, United States - Law_Yuk_RepC_8d | ecosystem: Environmental > Aquatic > Freshwater > River | place: USA: New York... | reverse complement strand
CATACGTACCTTGCGAAAGATGATTACAGGTCAGATATTGCAGAGGTCAAGTCCATACTCAAGCAAATCTTTGACAAGCTGGACGGCAAAGCCGACAAGCAATGAAAGACTGGGCCGTTAGCTTTATCGCAGCGGTCCTTCTTGTTGGGGTCATCGTCTGGTGCGCCAAGGTATTTATTGAGGTTTTGCGTGGAGTACTCTGATGGAACCGATCACAATGGCCCTGACAGCAATGGCCGCTGTCCAGAAAACGGTTTCTCTGATAAAGCAAGCCTCAAAAACAGCGGATGATGTGCGCAGCCTTGGCCCTTTGCTGGGTAAGTACTTCGAGCAAAAGCACGAGGTCACCAAGGCCCTGAAAGTCGCAAAAAAGAAGGGCGGCTCTAACATGGGGCAAGCCGTTCAAATTGAACTTGACCTAAAAGCCCAGCGTGATTTTGAGGAACAGGTCAAAGGGCTATTCTTTCCAAACAACATGGACGTTTGGAACTCCATCATGGTTCGCGTGGCCGAGATGGATAAACAAGACAAGATCGACATGCAACTGGCCCGTGACCGTGCTTTGAGGGCAAAGCAGGACCGTGAAGAGCTTGTTGAAATACTGATTGTTGTTGGTGGCATTGTTGTCATCTTCGCGCTTGTTGGGTTTGGTGTCTATCTGGTTATGTACGCAAGGAGCGTGTGATGTTATCTCTTATCTCTACCCTTGGCGGTCTGTTAATTTCCGGCCTTCCAAAACTCTTAGAGTACTTCCAGAACAAGGCGGACCAAAAGCACGAATTGGAGCTGGCCCGCGTTCAGACTGAGCGTGAATTGCAACTGGCTGCTGCTGGCTTTGCTGCTCAGGCCCGTGTAGAGGAAATCCGCACCGAGCAGGTGGCGATGCAGACTCAAGCGCAGATGGCTCAGGCTGAAGCCGAGATGGTGCAGGGTGCTCAGGAACACGACAAAGCAGTGCTGGCTAAGGCATCCACGTGGGTTGCTAACTACATCGGCACAGTGCGCCCAACAGTGACCTACATCTTTGTGCTTGAGTTGGTCTGCATTAACGCCTTCTTGTGCTACTACTTGTACACAAACCCCGGCATGATTTCCAGCATGGATGACGTGCTCAAGTACGCCGACATCATCTTTAGCCCTGACGAGATGGCAATGCTGGGCGGCATCATCGGGTTCTGGTTCGGTAACCGCCAGTGGAGCAAGAAGTGAAACTGAGCAAGGCGGGTGAAGACTTGATGCACAGGTACGAGGGTTTTCGCTCTCGGCCTTATCTTTGCCCCGCCCATATCTGGACGATTGGCTACGGCCACGTCCTGTACCAAGAGCAGATCAGGCTTCCCATGGTTCGGCCACCGGGCAAGACAAAAGAAGACATCCCCATGATCCGCAGCGAGTTTCCGCTGAAGCCGGAGGACAACCGTGTCTGGACAAAAGAAGAGATCAATGAACTATTCCGAACTGACGTCGCGTCTTTTGAACGGGGTGTTCTTCGTCTTGTTCCCGGCGTTGCTGGCAGGCAAGGCAGCTTTGACGCTCTGGTCTCTATATCCTTCAATTTCGGGCTAGGCAACCTCCAACGCTCTACCATTCGTATAAAGGCAAACCGAGGGGACTGGAACGGCGCAGCCGAAGCGTTCAGGGCTTGGACCAAGGGTGGTGGCAAAGTTCTGCCGGGTTTGGTCAAGCGCCGGGAAGCAGAGATTGCCCTATTTCTGTCCTGACTGAGTACAATCAGGTCTAGTGAGGAAATCATCATGGCCGTTATCCCGATCAAGTCTTTTGGTGGCATCGCGCCCAAGGTGCCCCCGCGCTTTCTCCCTGACACTTCTGCTCAGGTGGCAAGCAACTGTGTGGTGTTTAACGGCTCCTTGCAGCCTCTGACTGGCGTCGGTAGTGCAGTTGCCACGTTGACCAAGTCAGGCACACCCCTGACCATCTACCGCTTCGGCCAAGACCTTATCTCGGATTCGCAGTACTGGTTTCACTGGACCACTGACGTAGATGTGTGCCGAAGCCAGATTCCCGGGGACACCTCTGAGTGGACGTTCTACACAGACGGCACGCAGCCCAAAGCCACGTACTCCACACTGGCGCTGTCTGGCTCCAACTACCCAACGGTATCTCGCCCGCTGGGTATCCCAGCACCTACAACTGCGCCCATAGTTACTGTTCAAGCTGCTGGCAAAGTAACAATTGCTTCGTCTATTGTGAGCGCAATCAAAGTAGGTGAAAAAGTTGGAGTCACACTTGATGGGACCACTTGGACGGACATTACCGTAACTACAGCCACAGCAGCTGGTATCGCAGCACAGCTCGGAGCCATCACAGACATTGATGCAACGGTAGTTGACGGCAGCATAGAAGTTACGTACACAGGGTCTACCCCCAACGAACAGCTGACTGTTCGCTACCAGACTGGTACCGAGCCAAATACTTCTGGCACGTTCACCTATAACGCGAACCTTGATAAGAGCGACTACGGCAACGCCAACACGGCTGCTTACGTCATCATTACAGACGCTGAGATCGGCTCAGTAGCCAACGGGGACGTGATTACTGTTCGTACCAGCGCTGCCACACAGAAAACTTACACAGCCACAGGTGCGTTTACAAGCGCTGCCACTTTTGCTGCGGCGTTGACAACTTCTGGTGTGGTGGCCACAGCTTATGGTAGCTGCGTTGTTTTGACCCCCGGCACAGCTGGCGGCGGCTCTACAGACTTTATTGAGTACAAGCGCATGGTGGGGTCCACACAGGTAACCCTGCAAAAAGTAGATGGCTCTGAGACAGCGCAACCTGCTGTTATTTTTGTCACCAACACTGATGTAGGCTATGCTGCAGGTACATTTGCGGCTTTCACAGTCAATGCTGCTACCGAAGTCAAGTTGGCGGTTGCTACTGGGTCCACAGTTAGCGCTTTGACCGCGCTTAATACCTACGGCCTGACCGTGACTTTGCACGGCTCTTCTGAGCCTTTTGCTGAGGTTCGTACGTCTCTGATTGGTAGCCTCGCATACATTCGCTTGCGTGCCGGAAATTACCCCACAACCGTGGTTTACAACGAGATAGACTCTACCGGCACGGCGATTCCTGAGACTAGGGTTTACACATACACATTGGTCAACAAGGAATCTGGCTATGACTTTGAGTCTGCTCCAGCCCCAGCATCCGTAAGCGTAGACGTGAAGGTTGGCGAAACCGTCGCAGTGTCCAACTTCGACGCTGTACCTTCTGGGTACACGGCCACCCACAGACGCATCTACCGCTCAGTGTCGGGCACGTACCTGTTTGTTGCAGAGATCACTGCGGCTACAAGCAGCTACACGGACTCCGTGTTGGCTGAAGAGCTTGGCGAAGAGCTTCCGAGCTTGACATGGCTGCCACCCCCAGCAACGATGCGTGGCCTGATCAACTTGCCAAACGGCGTTATGGCTGGCTTCGTGGGTCGAGACATCTACTTCTGCGACCCATATCACCCCCACGCATGGCCCATCGCCTATAACCAGACTGTGGACTACCCGGTGGTCGGCCTTGGCCGTATGGACACCACGCTCGCAGTACTGACAACCGGCACGCCGTACTTCCTGCAGGGTAGCCACCCAGACTCCATGGTGGTGGTCAAGTCTGATCTGGACCAAGCCTGCGCCTCCAAGCGCAGCATCGTGAGCGCTAACGGTGTGGTGATGTATGCCAGCCCTGACGGCCTTGTGATGTTGTCCCCGGGCGGCTCCAAGCTCGTGTCTGAGGCGGCGTTCACGTACGCCCAATGGCAAGCGTTCTTCAACCCGTCGTCGATCCATGCTTACATGCACGACCGCAAATACGTGGCGTTCTATGACAACGGTGTCACGACAGGCGGGTTCATCTACGACCTGTTGTCAGGCCAGTTCACACTGCATGGTGTTTACGCCACTGCGGGCTACACGGACCTTGTCAACGACAAACTGTTTTTGGCCTTCTCTGATCGCTCAGTCAAAATCTGGCAAGCTGGTTCTGCGCTCAGCTACATCTGGACTTCCAAGAAGTTCACCATGCCCTACGAGATGTCTTACTCGTGCTCACAGGTCGAAGCCGAGGCGTACCCTGTCACTGCCAAGTATTACGTGGATGGCACGCTGGTGCACACTCAGACCGTCGCAAACCGCAGGCCGTTCAGATTGCCGGTGGCTGTTGGCCGCGATTGGGAGTTCCGCATTGAGGGCAATACTGAGGTATTCTCGGTAGCTACAGCGCAATCTGTGCAGGAGCTTGTCGGTGTCTAAAAAACTGCCCTTCGTTACGTCTGATATTCCCCGCGACTTGCGGTCGTTCCTTGACCGTTTGCGTGAGCTCGTGGCTGGTTCTGGCGGCGATCGTCTGCTGTCTGCCAATGACTTGGTTGGCTCTGGGCTGGCAACAGTGGATGGGTCTGGGAACATTAAAGCACCCTTAACTTTTGTCGCTACACCACCTGCGCCGACGAATGTAGAAGCCACTGCGGCGATCCGTAACATCATCGTCGCATGGGACAACCCAGCGTACGTAGGCCATGCTCATGCAGAAGTGTGGGGCTCCAGCACAAGTTCGCAGTCCGCAGCGGTTCTTCTGGGCATGTCTCCCGGAGCCATCTACGTCGATGAGGTTGGGCCCAGCGTCACTCGGTACTACTGGGTGCGGTTCGTCAACACCAGCAACACCCCGGGCCCATACAACGCACTGGTGGGCACATCTGCAACGACAGGTTCTGACGTTGCCTATACACTCGGTCTTCTGTCTGGTCAGCTCACTGAATCTGAGTTGGGTACGTCGCTGAACAGCCGCATCAACCTGATCGACGGCCCAGCCACAACAACCGGCACCATCCCCAATCAGCTGGCGTTGATCCAAGGGCAGCTTGACGCGATCAACGCATACCCCGAGTACGATAACGGCACTACGTACGCTGCCGATGACATCGTCAAGTATGACGGCGGGCTGTACAAGGCGTTGGGTTCCACGACTGGTAACCTGCCAACAAACACAGTGTACTGGTTGAAGATCGGCGACTACTCGTCGCTGGCTGACATCGTGGCAGTTCACTCTGCGGACATCAGCATACTTAACACCGGCCTTGATGGCGAAGTCACTGCGCGTGAAACTCTGGCTGCCCAGATGCGTGGCTCGTACAATGGTACCGACATAGCCAGCATAACTTCCGGTTTGCTGTACTCCGAGCGCACAGCGCGTGCAGACGCAGACGCAGGCCTTGCTGGGACAATTTCTACTGTGTCTGCTACGGCAGCAAGCAAGAACAAGATTTTTAGGCAGCTCACTGCGCCTTCGTCTCCTGCAGTCAATGACATCTGGGTTGACACTAAAGTAAGCTACGACCCTGATTACTTCAGCGAAGACTATGCTGCCCCAAGATACAAACAGTATCAGTGGTCGGGTACCGAATGGCTGGACATCACAAACACCGACATAACAGACAACTTTGCGCTGTTGACTATTGAGCAGAACGCTCGCGCCACAGCTGACGAAGCATTTGCTGAGCAGATCACCACGCTCGAGACCTCGGTCAACGATCCGACTACTGGCTTGGTGGCAACACGTGCCACGCTGATTAACGACTACTCAACCACGTCGACGGTCAATAGTGCTATCGCCAGCAGCAAAACATCTTTGCGGGCGTACACAGACGTGTCGGCTTCCCGCACGTTTAGGCAAGTCTCAGCCCCTACAAAGCGCGGCGTCGATTCTGAAACATCGGCAGATATCCCGCTGCAGACTGGCGACGTGTGGGTAAATATCGCTGATAAAAACAAGCTGTATCAGTGGTCTGGTTCTGCGTGGGTGTACTCCCCTGATGGAGCCATAACTGACGCTGTTACTGATTTGGAGGCTACTCTAGAAACAGAGTATCTGACTAAGACGGATACTGAGAACGCCATCGCCCAAAGCAGCGCGTTCTTGCGTGCGTATGCAGATGTTCAGTCCAAGGTATTCCGCACAGCTGACGCGCCTACTAAGCGTGGTGTTGACCCAGAGACGAGTAATGATATCCCTCTCCTGAGCGGCGACGTCTGGTACGACACGAATGATAGTAACAAGCTGTACCTCTGGTCTGGCTCGGCATGGGTGTACTCGCCTGATGCTGTTATCACTGGTTCTGTGACAGCTGTGGATGCCCGTGTAACGACGGTTGAAACCACACAGATTGGCTACTGCACCATCGGCGGTGTAGCCTCGGACAATACGAACAAGGCAGCTTGTGAAGCTGCAGGCGGAACGTGGAACGTGGGCATCCCGATAGCCACAGCGGTCAAACAGGTAAGTGTCAGCGATGGCGCAGACTCAGCAACTCTGGAGCAGCGGTTTACCGCGCAGAAGACCCTCAACGATGGCTTGCGGGCTGAGTACACCATCAAGCTAGATGTCAACGGCAACGTGGCTGGGTATGGCATTTACGGTGACGAAGGCGGCTCTGAGTTCATTGCAAACGTAGACCGCTTTGCTGTTACTACGCCGCAGTCATCCATTGCGCTCAGGGCTACAAGCACCACGTACGTTCAGGGGGCCATCGTTCGCGTAGCTGGCCAAGACAGCAAAACTCTGGTGTGCAAGATCGGCGGCTCGACAGGCTCTGGTAGCATCACGGTAGGCAACATCGGCACGCTGATCGTTGATGGCTCTGTCACATGGCAGGTAGCCAGCCGAGTCCCATTCGCAGTGCAGGCAGTACCGACAGAAATTAACGGGCAACCTGTCCCAGCTGGTGTGTACATCGACGCGGCCTACGTCTTAAACGCCACGATCCAGAATGCGCAAATCGCTGACTTGGCTGTGGACGACCAGAAGATCGCGAGCCTTAACGTGGGCAAGCTCACTGCTGGTTCGATCGGTGTGGGTGATTACATCCAGTCCACTAATTTTGTTACGGGCTCTCAGGGTTGGAAAATAAACGGCAACGGCACTGCTGAATTTGGCGCTGCATCCATTCGTGGGCAGCTTACTGCCGAGCAGATTGATTCACGCGGGTTGACGATCCGCACTGCTGCTGGCGCTGTCATTTTGAATGCGGGTACAAGTGAATTCTCTGGCAACGTCGCAGGTACAGTAGCTGGCACCGCTGCAAGCACCGTGGTAAGTACGGCGAACTCGGCTTTGTCTACGGCCAACACTGCTACTTCTGCGGCTTCCACAGCCCAGAGTACGGCCAACACTGCGGTCTCCAACGCCGCTACAGCCCAGAGTACAGCCAACACAGCTAACTCCAACGCTGCAACAGCCCAGAGCACAGCGAATTCAGCTTTGTCCGGTCTGGCCACAAAACTCAACTCCAACGCACAGAACGTGTTGGCTGGCGCTGGCGGTCTTGCTGTAGGTACATTGACTTGGAACTCCTCTGGCGTGCGCACTGGTGGTTACGGTGTAGGTTTCAGCGCCAACGGCCTTGCTGCGTATAATTCCGCTGGTACTGCGACTTTTTCGCTTAACGCATCCAACGGTAACGCTACATTTGCCGGTACGCTTGAAGTAGCAAGCGCTTCCTCCGGCGCTCGCATGGAAATCAAGAACAACGTCATCAAGGTGTTTGACGCCAGCGGCACACTTCGCGTTCAGATTGGGGACTTGTCAGCATGAGCTTTGGCTTTAAGTTTGGGGTGGGTTCCAGCGGCGCTACCCAGATCGTATCGTCGGACGCGTTCTTTGGAGCAGTAGTACTGCGCCAAATAGTTCAACATAAAGTTCTTACCACCCTAGATTTTTCAGGCACCAGTTTTTCAGACTACTACGTAAATTACTGGTACCGTGGCGGAGTTACTACATTTAAGGACGACTTTGGCACCCGACCAATAACATCTGAAAGCGTGTTTTTAATACCGCCAACCATAACGCTTAACAAAACAACTAAACAAGCTACAGTTTTTTGGGACGTGCTGGCAAACCAAATCAATCCATATAACGCTGTGTATGATGCACAACTAGAAGTAATAGTTATGGGGGTATGATGAGCTTTGGATTAAAACTATTATCTAGCGTTGGTAGACTTGCAATAAGCACAGAAAATAAAAATTATGTGTTTGTGGGTAAGTACAACCCTACTTCAGTAAGCATGTTCCAAACTACTGGAGTACCGTCAGCTGCGCACCAGTTTGATGTGATACTGCCGTCTAGCACTCCCAACAACATTATTCCATTTGTGAGGTCTGTCTCTGGCAACACTGTTGGTATTTTTTATATAGAGCGTATAGCCAGTACGCAACAAGTACGTATTAGATGTCTGGCTAACGGCGGGCCAAGTACTACAAGTAACTGGGAAGTTTATCTATTTAGCGAAATTGCCCCTGCTGCACGTACTGGCTACGGCATGCAGACGTTTGACTCCGCTGGCAATCTTACGTTTGACTCAAATCAGCGTTTACTGCGCGTTGCTGGTGCAGCTAGGAGTCCTGCTATTCCTAACGGGCCTATTAACCCACTGCCAACAATTAACCTTGACGCTGGCGTAGTGCCTGTTAACCACGCCATATTTTGTACGTCTATGGGCAAGTACGACCGCATGGGTGATAACCCAAGTGCTTTTTATAGACTCAAGTCTGTCCAGCGGCAAGGTATTCACGTCCGCAGACTTTCAGACACGCAGCTACTGTGCGACGGTACCGGGATATTTGACCAGCTCTATTTTGACCCAAGTTCACCTTTTTTTAACGAATCTCCCAGTTTCATACCCGTTGCCGTTCCGGGAAACAGCGAAATCTTGGTGATAGACACAGACGATTACCAGTAACCTAGGCATAATCCACCCATGCCCCACCTTGTATACGACCAAAAAGAACGCATCGGTGCGTGGGTTGCCGAGCGGGTTGGGCAGGGTGCTGACTGGGGCAGCTTCTATGCCATCGGCGTTGTGAGTGGTGACGAAGTGCTGGCTGGTGTGGTCATCAACAACTACAACGGCTCCAATGCCACGTGCCATATTGCCATCGCTCGGCAGACCAAACAGATCGTCCCGCTGTTCCGTGCAGTGTGCGACTATGCGTTCAGGCACTGTGGCCTGAAAAGATTGACTGGCATGGTTCCGTCAAATGAGCCTAAAATACTGGCATTTGACAAACACCTCGGTTTTGAGGAAGAGTTCGTCATGAAAGACGGTGCCCCCGGTGCCGACATGCACGTTTTGGTAATGCGGCCTGACACCTGTCGGTGGCTGCGCAAGGAGTAAATCATGGGCGGTAAATCGCAACCAGCACCGGACTATGGGCCATCTGTAGAGCTTGGCAATAGGCAGCTCGCGTTTGCTGAGCGCCAGTACGCAGAGTTGAAGCCCTTGGCTGAGCGTGTCGCCGCGCAGCAGATAGCCGCCCAAGAACAACAGATGGCGCAGGCTCAGGACTACTACAACTACCAGCGGGATACGTTCCGGCCAGTGGAGCGTGGGCTTGTGGCCGACGCTGAGAGGTTCAGTACCGAAGGCTACCGCGAACAACAAGCTCGTGATGCCGCTGCTGCCACAGGTCGTGCCTTTGGTGTGATGCAGGATGCTTCGGCTCGTGCAGCTGCCTCGCGTGGTGTGAACCCGAACTCTGGCGCTGGCATGGCGCTGCAGTCTCAGAATATGTTGGGTCTATCGGCACAACGTGCCAACGCCATGACTGGTGCTCGCAACCAAGCTGAACAGACAGGATACGCTCGCCGTCTCGACGCCGTGGGCCTTGGTCGCAACCTCCCCGGTTTGTCTACAGCTGCCTATAGCGGCGCAAATGCTTCTGGCACTGCAGGTGTTGCTACATCTATGGCTCCCGGTACACAGCTCATGACGGGCTACCAGCAGACAGGAGTCACACGCGGCAACGTGCTCAACAACCAAGTAAATCAGTTCAACGCTGGCCAAGCAGCCGAGGCAGAACTTATAGGTACAGTGCTCGGTGCAGGTACAACAGCTGCGTTCAAGTACTCTGACCGCCGCCTCAAGCAGAAAATTGAGCTGGTTGGCCGCGATGAGCGCACCATGCTGCCTCTGTACAAGTTCGAGTACATCAACGGAACTGGCAAACGCTTCATGGGTGTTATGGCTCAAGACGTTGCTGAGTCGTACCCAGACATGGTCTTCACGATGCCTGACGGCTTCATGGCAGTTAATTACGCCGGTCTCGGCATTGAAATGGTGGGGGTGTAATCATGGGATTCGCATCAGGTTTTCAAGTTGGCCAGCAAGCGGTCGAGCGCGGCATCAAGATGCGCGAAGAGGATGCCCTCAAGCGCAGCCTAGCCCAAGAGGCTGGCCGGTACGGCGTCACTGAGGGTGCTTATGGCCCCGGCTTGCAGGAGAACATCCAGCAACTCCAAGGTCTGCGTGAGCAAGACCCAGCGCAGGCAGCAGCGTACGACCAAGCCATCGGTGAACTGACCCGCCGTCAAGGTTTGACTGCAGCGGACTATTCTGTGGCCAGTGGCCCTACCAACTTCGCAACTCGTCAAGAAGCTCGCCAAGCGGCTGCACCGCTGCGTACAGAAGGTCTTGCCGGTGTGTACCGCCAGTACGGTGACATAGCTAAAGCTGATGAGTTGGAAGCCCGTGCGTTTGACCAGCAGCGAGCCATTGCCAAAGAGGCGCGGGATGTCGAAGCGTTTAAATTGAGCAAGACCAAAGCCCAGCAGGATATTGATACCGGAGCCTTAACCCTTGCAGAGAAAAAACGCCTAGCTCAAGACGCTGAGCGCATGAACAACTTCAACGTATCTTTTGGCGCAGCAAACGCAAAAGCGCAGGAAGAAGGGCGAACTCTTGGCGCTAGAGACATTGCTGATTTGGCCAAAGCTGCCAAGCTGAGTTACAGCCAAGAGAACGAATTGATTGCGTCTCAGGTAAACCGCACAAAAGCCGAAGTCGATCAGTTCCGACTGGACGTAGAAAAACTCACTCAGGGTAAGTCGCACGACCAGCTAATTGACTTGCACAAAAACGACAAGCGCTTTGGCGATGGCATGCACTTTGTTTCGGAAGTCGATAAAAAGACTGGCAAGCATATTTTGGCTCGCGTGAACGAGGCTACTGGCCAAGTTGAAGAGCGCCTGCCATTCAAGTCCAAGGCTGAGGCAACCGCTTACCTTATGGAAGAAGCGAGAAACCCAGCCAACGCTGCCATATGGCTGCAAAACTATCAGAAGGGCGCAGCTGGTATCGCTGCACAAGAATCGCAAGTTCGTGTGAACGAGTCGACTATCGGTCTCAACAACGCTCGTGCAAGCCAGATCAAGCAGATGAACAATGCTCTGGCTACAAATCTGAAGAATAGCGAAGAGGCCAAAGAGATTCAAACCCAGTACGCCGCGTTGGACGATACCAGCGATCCCGGTGGTTCCAAGCGCCAGAGCCTGATTACGCAGTTCAACATGCTGTCTGTCAAGGCTGGCGGAACAATTCCGACTACCGGCGGTGGTAAAAAAGGCTCTGTGCTGCAAACTCCTGTCGAACTCAAGAAAAACGACGATGGAACATACACAGCGTTTTCCAAAGATGGCGGTCGGGCGCTGTACAACACGTACAACGGCGAAGAAATTCCACTTGGTATGACCGTAGACGCCTACACAAACATGAAGGCCGCTGCTCAGAAAAACAGCGTCGGTCTGGTCACCGGGGAAGAAAACGGTAGACTGGTGCTTAAATTTGTTGGCCCCGACGGCAAGTATTACGACAACGCTGAGAAAGCTAAGTACGCCAAGCCCGCTAAGTCAGATGACAAACCGGGCGGGTTAGATACATCACGTACCACAGTTGTTCAGCCTGCGGCAGAACCTACCGCACCAACACCCAAACCAGTGCGAGCCCCCGGTGAATCTTTTACAGAGTTCCGAGATCGCACAGTAGCTTGGGATAGAAATAGAATTGCTTACGAGCAGATGCTAACTGAGCAGCGCCTTAGAGGGCAGCTGAGCGGCAATGCTGCTGGACTACGCCGACCCCTAGTTGACCAACCTGTTCGTTGATACAATCCAACGAAGCTTAATTTAAGGGGTCGCAATGGCTTTCGTACCAATCCGCACTATTGTTGGAACCGACGAAGAGGATACTGGTTTTAAGCCGTTGCGGGATGTCTACATAGAGCCAGCTCCACAACGTGGAGCCATTGCTGCCGGTCTTTCGGCTGGTGTTGACCAGCTTCAGGGCTTGGGCTACAGCGCTCTTGGTGGTGTTGCCGATATTGTGGGGGCCAGTGGAGCTCGCGACTGGGCAAACGAACAAGCCCGCCGCAATCAAATTGACGCTTCTGTTGGCGGTCGCCCTGACCTTGAGCGTATCGAAGACCAAACACTTGGGTCTGCTCTGCCTTACGTCGGTTATCAGATTGCCAAGCAAGTTCCTACCATGGCAGGTATTGCCGGTGCGCAGCTTATCCCCGGCGCTGGTCAAGTTGCAGGTGCTGTAGGTCTTACACGCCTTGGGGCTGTTGCGCCTCGTATGCTGGGCGGCGGTGGTTTGCAAGCTGGCTCTAGTATTGCGGCACGTCGTGCAGCTTTGGCGCAGGGTGAAGCTTTTGGCACTGGCACGCTGGCTGGCTCCGCTATGGGTTTTGGATCGCTTTACGGCGAGTCTGTCGAAGGCGGTGACCCAAGCCCATTTAAGTCTTTGGCACTGGCTCCAATTTACGGTGCTGCTGAAGCTGTTCTTCCTGCTGTGCTGCAAGGCAGTTTGCGTGCGCCAGCTCGGTACTCCGGCAATCTCGGTACTCGGATGGCTAAAGCTGGTGGGGTTGCTGGTGCTGGTGAAACCCTAACAGAACTCGGACAAAACGAACTTGAAATGGGCATGCGGTCAGACTTGACCGACGAAGAAATTGCATCTCGCCGTCTTAATGCGGCTGCTGCTGGCCTCATTGTCGGCGGTAGCTTGGGTACTGCTGGCGGTCTTCGCGGTCCACTACGCCCGGATACAGAGTCCGACCTGACCAAGCCACTGGATACAACTACACGACCAGACCCTAGCCAGTTCGTGACGCAAGACCAGACTGTTGGCCTGAAGAAGTTTATTGACGAAAACACCGGGGTGGTGCGTCCATCCCGCAAAGACTATGAGAAACAATTTGAGGCTGCGTTTAGCGAGCCTAGCGGTCAGTTTGTTGCTGATGCTGCTACTGGCGTTGAACGTGAACTGACTGTTGGAGAGTTGATGCAGCGCGGTTCTGCATCCATGGACCTGACTCAGGACAAACCTGCTGACGCCGCTGCAGCGGCTACTGCCGCCACTAAGGTAGCTACTACACGCGATCCACGCGATGTGTTCCTGCGCGACGAGCTCAAGGTAGTTCCGAACAACAACAGCCGCCAGTTGTTTACGATGATGGAAGAGCAGGGCATTGACCCTACATCCCCAGCCATGGTTCCTGTGTGGAACTACGCAGCCGCCAAGTACATGACTCCAAGCCGCCTGACAAAGGCCACTGAGTTGATGGACAAGGCGATTATTGAATCCCGCAAGGAGGCACCAAGTGGCACAGGAGTTTCTACTGTACAGCAGCCTGCAGGAAGCGTGGGAGTCGGGAGCCCTGTCGTTCAAGGAACTGTGGGAAATGCAGGACGCGTTGCTCCTGTCGCAGGAGCAGTGGACGGAGGTGCCCCAGCAGCTGGAGCCCCACTTCAACAAGCTGGCATTCTTTCAGTCGCCCCCGGGCAACCATCTACCCCTGTAACTACGACTGCTCCCGCAGTCGCACTCGGCCAACCATCAACCACCGGAGCAACAAGTGGCACTCAAGCCTCTCAAACCATCCAAACAGCGCCGCAAGGACAAACCGCTACCACCGTCCCAGCTGCCGCCCCAATAAGGGCCAACACGACGCTGCGCCTGAATAAGCAGGAAGCCATTGAAGACCCAGACGCCGCGCTGGCTAACTACGTTGAGATTGCCCGTGATACTGGCAACACCGCTGGCATTGACGCCACACTGGCTGATGCTGCTGGCAAACGCCAAGATCAGCGGGACTTTACCAAAGAGAACATCGACGAAATCATCGAGGCTCAACTGGGCAAAGGCAAGAACCAAGAACGCGACCGCAAGATTTTGCGTGCGTATGTGCTGGCACGTCGCGCTGCTCCTTATGGCAACAAAGGCAAAATATCCGATCAGGTTGGCGCAGCCTTTGGCATCAAAGGCAGCCGCGTTCGACAAATTGGAAACCCTGAAAAACTGGCTGACCTTGCTGTGTCCATGGGCTTCGACCGCAATCAAGTCTTCACTGAGCTTGGCATTGAGTCGACCAAGGAAGCTGCGGTAGACCTTTCTAAAACGAACGAGCCTACAGGTCAAGATGGTGATACCGAGGTTCCTGTCGGCGACGCCGCAGAGACTGTTGGTGATACCGCAGAAGGTGATGTTGAAGTTCTGGCGGACGACTCTCGTTTCTGGCAGGAGTCTAGTACCGCTGGCAGCCAAGCCGCAGTTGACTTGGTAACTCTTGCTGACAAGATTGCTGACTTGCGCGAAGTTGCAGCCGAGATGGAACAGATTGGCGTGCCTGAAGTTGTGGCAGCTACCACTGCCCGCATTGAAGAGCTGACTGCTCAGTACCAAGCCATTGTGTCCAGCTACGAAGCTAAGCCGGAGTCTGAGGCTACCGCGCCCAAGAAGCAGAAACGCAAAGCCAAGACAGAAGTTGCTCAAGTTGCTGCCGAAGAAAAAGACGCCGCCAAGGAAGCCGAAGCTGCCAAGTTCCGCGCCGAGCGTGCGGCCAAGCTGCAGGCTGACCGTAACGGCCTTGCCGTTGGCGATACTGTCAAGAACCCTAAACTGGGCACTGGCGTGGTTAAGAGCTTCGCTGGCGACGGCGATGCGACTACTGTTACTGTGGCGTTCCAAAGCGGGCAGACCAAAGAGTTGTCAGTCAAACTGGCCAAACTGGAGAAGACCAATGCCGTTCAAGTCGAAAGCCCAGCAGGGGTACCTGTTCAGCCAAAAGCCGAAGCTGGCAAAGAAGTGGGCCGACAAGTACGGCGTGCCCCAAAGCCTGCCGCAGAAGGTAAAGCCCAAGTCCCAGCCGTCATCCTCACCCAAGCAGAACAAGCCGCTCAAGCGTGGGATGTAGTCGCTGCTGACTTCCCAGAGGCCCCCAAGTTTGCTGACCTGACCAAGGCCCAGCAGAACACCTTTATCGGCTTCGGTGAAGGCAACTGGGAGCGTGGCGACGTTGAGCTTGAGCTGATTAAGTTGGCTAGAGGTGGAATGAAGTTTGGCAAGGAGGGCGACATCAAGCCCGCAATAGCCAAGAACCCCTACACCGCCAAAGAACTGCTAGCCGAGCTTAAGGACTTTATCCGTGCGGATATCCCCGGTCGTAAGTTGCTGGTAGTTGACTCCATTGAAGACTTGCTGCGTTCACCTGACAAGATGGTCCGCGCTGTGGGTGCCGGTATTGCCCTTGAAGGCGCTTATGGCGTGGCCGTAAATGGCCGTGCGTACCTGATTGCCAACCGCATCCAAAAGGGTGCTGGCCGTGCCAAGTTCATGCATGAAGTCGGAGCACACTTGGGTTTGGAGAAGCTGCTGCCTAAAGCTCAATACGACAAGCTGACCCAGCAAATCCTTACTTGGGCCAGAAAAGACGACGGCTCCATCGAGTCCGAACTGGCACTGAACGCTGTTGAGCGAGTTCAAGCCGCCGGTACAAAACAAGAAGACCGCCGTTCCGAAATGCTGGCTTACTTCATTGAAGAAGCCATGGAAGCTGGCATTGACCCAACTGCGGGCTCGAAAAATTCTGCAGCTCTTACATCTTGGTTCCGTACTTTGTGGGCTGCGTTTAAAGTTGCTGTGCGTAGACTGGGCATGAAGCCTGAGTCCATGAACGCACAAGACGTGGTCAATTTGGCCTTTGGTGCTGCTCGTCTGGAGATCAACGGCACATGGCACGGCACTGCTGCTGATTTCCGCAAATTTAGTAACGAGTTCATGGGCACTGGTGAAGGCGCACAGGCTTATGGCTGGGGCACGTACTTAGCCCAACGCACTGGTATTGCCAAGGGCTACTGGTCTGCTGATGTGGCTAGAAAAAGCGGTGGTAGTTCTAAAACAACGGGGCCAGAAGGCACTTTGATGCGCGTTGACACAGCCGTGACACCCGAAGAGACTTTGGACTGGGATCGACCCCTGAGTGAGCAGCCTGCCATCTTGAAAAAGCTGGGCATGCTCATGCCGCAAGGCCTGCAAGAAGCTCTGGCCGATCAGTACCAACAAAATGTGGAAGACATTGGCGACTTGACTGGCGAAGACTTGTATCGCGGCCTGCGCTTCCTTGAGAAGAATGAGGGGGCCGTGTCTGAGTTCTGGGGTATTGACGACTACGTCGGTCAGCCCGGTAAAAAGGTTGCCTCTTTGTTCCTTGACTCCATGGGCATCAAAGGCATTCAGTTCTTGGACGCAAAGAGTCGTGGCGGTAAGCGCGAAGTTACCCATGACGGTACGAGATACGACTGGGACCAGCTTTCGGACTTGGCACGCAAAGCGTTTAAGGACGGGGACAACGACGCCAGCTTGAAGTTCAACACCCTGCGCGACATCGCGTTCGAGGGGCTGGCGACGGTAAAACGCGAGACTAAACAGCGCGTAGACGATTTTGTTGAGCTTATGTTCAACAATGCCAAAGAGTCGTCTGCGAGATTTGAGCTGAAGTTTGACGAAGCTGCTGAGCGTAAAGGCGCGGAGAAAAGAGGCGCGGCTACTCCATGGGGAGAAAGGCTGGCGTGGATAGAGGCTAACGAGTCGAATATTTCAATAGGCGAAGCCGCCAAGACCCGCAACCTCGTCATCTTCGACGACAAGAACATCTTCCGCGTCGGCTCCGAAGTCGCTGCTGACCGCCAGCGCATGAAGTTTGGTAGCGACATGGTTGAGTTGGGCAAGCGCGGTCAGCTAAAGGGAAAAGCCGGTACGACACGAGTTGACACCGCCAATAACCGTGCCATCAAGCTGTTGGACAAGGCTGACAAAACCAAAGACCCAGCCGAAGCTGCGGCGCTGCGTGCTGAAGCCAACGCGCTATTTAGCGCCACTGCGGGCAAACTGACCGGCATGAAGTTCGGCAAGAATGCACCGACTAACCGTCAAGGCCTGATCGACCGCAACATTGCTAAGCTGCCGAAGATGTCTCAGCAGCCGGTGAAGCGTGTAACTGAAGCCCTCGGCGATCTGGGTGGCAAGTACCTTGACTATGCCGTCTTTACCAGTGACTTGGTCAAGCGTGCCGTTGCCGCTGGCCTGCCTGCTGCTCAGACTTTCTCCGACCGCCTTGCTTCACGTAATGCCAAGGTCAGTGAAGAGGAACGCAAGATCGAAAAGATCGCCGACCGCTATGCGTCCATTGAGGAAGACGCCAAGGGCAGTGGCCCCGGCTCGGTCAACGAGTTCTTGTTTGAATCTACCCGCACAGGCAAGTGGGGCTACGACACGGCCAAGTTCAAAGCTGACCCGGCGATGAAGGCTATGTTTGACAAGCTGAAACCCAAGGCTCAGCAGTTCGTCAAGGACGTGTTTGCTCATGGCGACGCCACGCTGTCCAACAAGAAGAAGATTGTCTTGGAGGCTACCAACTCTGAGTACGACGCCATGATTAAGGCAGCTCAAGATGTTGTAAACACTGCCACAGACAGCAAATCAAAAGCTGATGCGGAAGAGCGACTGGCCAAACTAAAATCAGAAAAAGCCGCTACGCTCAAGCGCTTCCAGACACTGTTCCGCATTCGCGAGGGTATGCCTTATGCGCCCATCAAGCGCACTGGTACTTACGCAGTGGTTGCGGAATCTGATGCGTTTCAGGCTGCTAAAGAGAAAGAAGACACAGAAACTATTCAGAAACTAGAGTCTGACCCAAACCACTACAGCGTGTCGTTTGTAGATACTAAGTGGACAGGTAGAAACTTAAAAGACTCACTGGCTGAAGAGTACCCAAACTTAAACGTCAATATTGTTAAGCGTGCCGAAGCCATGGATGACTTCAGCAAAAACGCTTTGATGCCCGCGCTGACAAAGATGCGCTCGGCTGTGACTCTACAAAACACCCGAGAGGACGGCAAGATCGACCCGACTGCTGGCAAGCTGCTCAACATCATCAACCAGTTGTACTTGGAGGCTTTGGCTGAGGGTAGTGCTCGCAAGTCTGAGATGCGTCGTCGTGGTGTGGCCGGTGAAGTGGACATGCTCCAGTCGTTTACCCAGCAAGGTCGTGCTGATGCCAACTTCTTGGCCAGCGTTGAGTTTGAGCCTAAGATTCAGGACGCTCTGCAGCAGATGCGCAACCAGTCACGCAAGGGTGACCGCGAACGCAAGTCGGAAATCTTTGACGAGCTGACCCAGCGCTATGCAGGTACGCTAGACCCACAGCCAAGCCCATTTATCAGCGGCTTGACCAACATGGCATCCAAGTTCTTCTTGGCTTCCAGCCCTGCGTACTACCTGCAGAACTTGACACAGCCGTTCATGATGTCGCTGCCTGCCATGGCAGGTCGTCACGACTACACCAAGGCTGCTTCTGAGTTGGCCAAGGCGTACACCGAGCTGGGCCCACTGTTCAAGGACGTGAAGCTGTTCGACCAGCAGTTTGACTTCTCCAAGGTGCCTGCTGATGTACGCAAAGCTATCAACGACTTGGTCAACCAAGGCAAGATCGACATTGGTCTGGCCACTGAGATCAACGAGTATAAGGTAGATGCCGACGGCAAAATTAGTCAGTTCGCGCAGCGCCTGAACAAGGGCATGCGTATGGCTGTCCAGAAGGTGGAAGCTACCAACCGCTTGTCTACTGCCATTGCCGCGTACCGCTTAGAGTTTGCTCGTACCAAAGATGCTGCCAAGGCAACCCAGTACGCTGCTGACATCCTGACTGAAACCCACGGTGACTACACAGCCTTCAACGCTCCTCGTGTGTTTAACACCCAGTGGGGTAAGGTGGCTTTGCAGTTCCGCAAGTTCCAACTGATTCAGATCGCGTTCTACACCAAGCTGATTCGTGACGCGTTCACCAAGCCAGACGAGCGTGCTGCTGCCTTGAAGACTCTGGGCTACTCACTTGGCCACACTGCGGTGT
>Ga0255131_1000230_pt1 | contig 19074 bp, 14 predicted proteins | sample Law_Yuk_RepC_8d_FD_188554 | JGI IMG/M metagenome (GOLD analysis project Ga0255131, IMG submission 188554) | Freshwater microbial communities from St. Lawrence River, New York, United States - Law_Yuk_RepC_8d | ecosystem: Environmental > Aquatic > Freshwater > River | place: USA: New York... | reverse complement strand
GTTGAAGCTCGCAGAACCCGAAGTGTTGGTCGTATTGCCCGTCTTGAAAAGCTCAGAGAAATACGAGCTGCACGAAGAGATGCGATGGGTCAGATCAAGTTATCGGTTGCTTCTGGCAATCGCAGTGGAAAGATCGTCGCTGATTTAGAAAATGTCAGCAAATCTTATGATCGACCGATTGTCAAAGACTTCACTGCCACCATCTTGCGGGGCGATAAGGTTGGCTTGTTGGGTCCTAACGGAGCTGGCAAAACAACATTGCTTAAATTGATCCTTGGATCGATTCAGCCTGACAGTGGTACTGCCACGATGGGCTCTCAAATAGATGTGGCTTATTTTGACCAAATGCGCGAAGGCCTTGATTTGAATGCAACGCTTGAGGATTACATCAGCCCTGGCAGTGAATGGATTGAAATCAATGGCGCGCGCAAGCACGTTAAAAGTTATCTGAATGATTTCTTATTCTCTCCAGAGAGGGCAAATTCACCCGTGAGTACTTTATCGGGTGGCGAGCGCAATCGACTCTTGCTGGCCCGATTATTTGCCAGACCTGCCAACGTCTTGGTTCTTGATGAGCCGACCAACGATTTGGATATAGATACCTTGGAATTGTTAGAGCAGCTGCTGCAAGATTACAAAGGCACTGTTTTCTTGGTCAGCCACGACAGAGCGTTTTTGGACAATGTGGTCACCTCAATCATCGCTTACGAGGGTGATGGCTTCTGGCGTGAATACGAGGGTGGCTACGAAGATTGGAAGATTCAGAAAAAGAGATCAGAAGAATATCGAAGCAATCAATCTGGAAGCGCTGAACCTACTAAGTCAAAGTCTCCGGTATCAGAGCCGGTTAAAGCCATATCAGGTCAAGAAATATCGAAGCCCCAAAAGTCAGCGGTGCAAAAGTTAAATGGCAAGGAACGTGCAGAGCTTGAGGCCATTCCATTGCAAATCGATGATCTTGAAAAAGAGCAGGCGAGTATCAGTGAGAGCTTGGGCGATCCGGAGATTTATAAAAACAGACCAGCCGATGTGATTACTTTGCAAGAAAATCTGAAAATCATTGAGGCAAAGTTAAGTACATTGATGACGCGCTGGGAAAATCTTTTGGAGCGCTCGAGTTCTTAAGGCGTTTAAGTTCTTGGCGATTAACGTGTCAGTGAAGTGCTGCATAAATTGCTGCTGCAAGAAGTGTGGCGCTTCCTAAAATTGCACTGATCACACTGCGCTTGTTTTTAGGATTTCTTTTTCCAAAATCGTATTGAAACTTTTCTGATGCAACGTTGGCTAAAGGGGCGCCGAATTGATCAAGGCTTGTTTCTACAGAATCGATCATCTCTGCGGGGCCACAAATCAAAAATTGCGCAGTCTTCACATTGATTTGGTGAGAGCGCAATATTTTTTCAAGTATTGTGGTGTCTAGTACCCCTGTTAGACCTTGCCAATCGCTTGTTGGCTCAGAAACCAGTTGAATCACCTCTAAATGCTTGAATGACTCAAGCTTTACCATGTCTTTGAAATTCACTGCTTGCTCTGCCACTCGATTACCGTAAATCAATAAGATCTTTTTGTTCATCAAGTTTGCATCTTGATCGCGTTCCATTTGACTTAAGATACTGATCATGGGCGCTATACCAACCCCACCTGCAATCATGATCAATTGATCATTCTTTGCTGAAAATGCTTCAACACCAAAATTGCCATAGGGGCCATCTATGAATACCTTTTGGCCAACTTGCAGTTGACTGATTTGATGGGTGAAGTCCCCCACATCTTTGATCAGGAAGCTGATGTCAGAAGAGTTTTTATTAGAGCAAGAGGCAATTGAAAATGGGTTCTCCGGTAGAGGAGAGCTGCGACCAATTTTTAACCATGCAAATTGACCCGCTAGAAAGCCCATGTTCTTTGCTATGGGTTGCTTTAGGACAAGCTCCCAAATGCCCATGGACGCTTGTTTGATCGATATCACTTCACATGCGTTTTTATTTTGTATGAGGGGTTTGATGATGTAAGTCCAGGCAAGGCTTAACAGGGCAAGTCCTAACATTAACATCCAATAAGATCTCATCCAACCTTCTTGGGCATACCTGCCGGCATCAATGGTGTGAAAAAAGCCAACTATCGCGATGATGAGCGCCAAAAACATGTGACTCAATCTCCAGGCTTCGTAGCTGATTTCAGAACTTTTTCGAGTGAGTGCTAAGCCGATCAGAAAAATCAAGGCAAACAAACTCAACATGCCAGTTAAACCAGACGTGAGGGTCAAGCCAAGAAAGTTTTGATGGGATGCGCCCATCATCCAGACCGGTTGACTTGGTAAGGTGTACATGAAAGGGTGAACCAATAAAAAAACCAAAGCGGTTCTGGCAAATAGCTGATGCACCTGTAAAACCCAATCAATGCCCAAGACCTTGGATAACAATTTCACTCGGCCGGATAACCAAAACTCAATGAGAACAATGTTGAAGCCAATCATGGCCAAGCTTGAGGAAAGTTCGTCAAGCCATGGTCTATTGGGAAGGTTGATCCCCATGGAAATACCGAGGGGGAGCAAAACAAGGCTTAGGTAAATCAATAAGCTGATGTAGCTCAACACATTTATGGTCATATTCCCATTATGATTGCGTACGCAAGTTATTTCTAGCAGAAATGATAAATTTGTAGGTAATAAGAATATCAATCCATTGATTAATCAATATAAGTGGTAGCCATGAGAACATTTTTAGCTGCACCTCCTGTTTCAGCCTTTGCCATGGTGATGGGTTTGTCTGGCTTATCTTTGACTTGGTCAAAGTTTTTTCATGTGTCTCAATTTCAGTTAGCCCAGGATATTTCTTTGGTATTTGGATTATTGGCCACCGTTGTATTTTTAGTGCTTGCTGCCGGCTTGGTTCGTAAGCAATTACAGGCCCCTGAAAAATTAATAGAAGAATGGAACCATCCGGTGAAGTCCTCATTCTTCGGGGCTATTTCAGTGGGCGTTTGTTTATTGGCTGCAGTGATTGTTCCTTATTCAGCTCAACTGGCTGAAATTGTTTGGATCTTTGGCGCTGGCTTACATCTGATTGCCTTGTTGGCAGTTGTTAATGCATGGGTTCATCGTGAAAGTTTGCAAGCGGCTCATGCTTGTCCAGTTTGGTTCATCCCAGCGGTGGGTAATGTGGTCATTCCTTTAGCTGGTGTGAAATTAGGTTATTTTGAAATCTCATGGTTCTTCTTTGGCGTTGGGTTGATCTTTTGGGTTGTGCTCTTATCTTTGGTGATGCATCGTTTGATGTTTGTTCAACCACCTTTGCCTGATCGCCTCAAACCCACGATGGCGATATTTTTAGCGCCACCAACAGTGGCTTTCTCATCTTGGCTCTTGTTAACTCAAAGAACGGTAGAGCAGGGCCTTGATCCTTTTGCGCACATCTTGATTGCGATTGGATTCTTCTTCGCCCTGTTTTTGATCACACAATTTAAAAAGTTTGCTCAATTACCATTCTTCATGTCTTGGTGGGCTTATTCATTCCCATCAGCATCATTCACTGTTGCGGCATTTAACTATGCTTTATTTGTGCCAGCCGCCATGTATCTTGCTTATATCGCTCTGATTTTTACAACAATTTTGATTGTTGGTCTTTTTATCAAGACTTTGATGGCCATACACATGAAAGATCCACATTGGGTTGATTGATCATTTACCCCATTCTCATTGTTGAGAATGATTCTCATGTAAGATGGTGCTTGTAGTTCACTCATTTCGCACAAGCCAGCGGTTCTCTCCCTTTAGCAAGCCAGTGCCTATTTTTATAGGAGGGCTTATGTGCAGTACGTTTCAAGATATTCGTAAAAGCTTTGCTTCGTTAAGAGTTGAAAATAAACAACGACATCGAGAGATTGCATCGTTTCTAAACGTCACAGAAGTTGAATTAATAGACTCACATGTGGGCGTCACAAAATTAGAATCAATCAAGTCGTTTCCCAATCTGGCTAGAGCCATCAGATTAAAGCCATCATGGCCAAGCATCATCCAAGACATTCAAGGTTTTGGTGAGGTCATGAGTCTGACAAGAAATACTCATGCTGTTCATGAAAACTTATCTTTTTATAAACATGCATCATCACTGGATGATGTTGGGATGGTGCTATCTGAGGAATTGGCGATACGTTTGATGTATGAGAAATGGGAGTTTGGATATCTCTTTGAAGAATGCAAAGCCCATGCTTTACAACGCAGTATTCAATTCTTTGATGAATTTGGGATGCCAGTTCATAAGATCTTTCTCTTGCCACACAGCCATCACTGGTACTTTGATGACCTTGCTAAAAGGTGGGCTGATTCAAATCAGGAGCCAGGAATCCTTGTTCAAGAAAAATTAGAGTCTGATGAACAAATAAAGAGGGGTGCGATTGCATCAATCATCGAGGAGCGACACGTTGGTCAAAAAGAGATCATTGACGCCGATGTGATTCAATTTTTATTGCGCTCAACTGTAGATCTCAAATTGCCCTTGGTCATCACTGTTCAAAGTAATGGGGTAAGTCAATCTCACGATGGGGTGTTGGATGAAGTTCGGGATCACAATCATTGGTTGCATCTCATCAATCAACAATTCAATTGTCATTTGCAATTGACCCTAATGCCTAAAATTTGTATCAATCATCAAGAAAGCCCGTTTCTAATTGAGATGTTGGATAAAGAAGGCTTTCTCTTAGCATCGATTGCTTTGTCTGCAAAAGCTGCACCTACAGATACAGAGGCCTGGGAAGAGCTGCTGGAGCGGGTCAAGGGAAGAGAGTTAAGTCTTTTGGAATAAACGAGCAGTTTTTAGGTAAAAGGAATAAAATAGACATACTGATATGCGTATATCGGGGCCGACATGGTTTCGACGTGGATTGCAAAGCATTGAGGGCATACCGAGGACCCGTCATCTCGTAAAACAATGGGAATGCAACAACTGCAAACGACGAACGTTTCGCACTAGCCGCTTAATTGCGGTTGCCCCTGAACTGATTCTCTCTTGGGTCAGGTAGCGCAAGCTACATCAGGGTCATTTACAAGAGATAAGGTTACATAATGTCACGATGTGTAACTCGAAAATTTAGTGAATCGCTAGTTTGAAACGTGTTGGTCCGTGCCAGACTGGTTAAATTAAATGACACAACTAAGTATGTAGAACTCTATGTGGAGGATTTGCGGACGCGGGTTCGATCCCCGCCGGCTCCACCAATTAAAAGCCTCATCTTCGGATGGGGCTTTTTTCTATTTAACGCCACAGTTGGCATCTTTAAATTAACTGCCATTGGTGTCACAATCAATTCATTACGAACCCATTTTTTATGAATTTAAGATCATTCATCTTCTCTTTATTTATTTTGACCCAAGCCCATTCTTTGGCTGCTGAGGCCAATGGTGGTGTGATTTTTGAGTGTGGCCCAGACAAGCTGACTCATTTGAACGGTCAATTGAATACCTATCAACAAGAGTTGGGTATTGATACATCCGTTTATAAGGTTCATCAGGGCGAGGGTCGCCTGCGTGTGAGTCTAAAAGACCCATCAGTTTATGGAACCTTGTATTTGCGATGGGATCCTCAATACGGCATCACTGAAGAGCGCATTTCACTACCAGGTAAAGATGGATTGCTTGAGGTTGAAACAGTTTCTAAAAAAGAAATCCTGCTGGCTCTGATGCATGAGGGTCGAGAGACTATATTCAAGGGGGATGCTTGTCATATTGATGCCCTCAAAGAACATATACAAATTAGACAAATGATTGTGGCTTGGTCTGAGCATCTTCATTGGAGTTTTCCTGATGGTGAGTCTGCTCAATGGAATCAACGCTATTGGGATCAGGGTAATTTAAAACCAAAAGCTTCACTGGATGAGGCCATGAGAGATTTTTTTATTAATCCTGATAAATGTTCTTTGGGATGCTATACCGCCACGAAGATTGTGATTATTCAGGGAATCTTGGATTATTTTCGAAGAGTAAAAAAAGATGATGCGATGGCCGATGCGATCATTAAAAGGCTTAAATCAGACGATGATGTGTTGGTGGGCATTGAGCCTGGTGCCATGTGGTCTTTTCAAAAGCCAATCAATCTAGATGAGCAAAAGCGTTTAGGCAAGCTGTTAAAAATTCAAACCCAGGTTGCTCCCATGAATTTCATCCCGGGTGATTGGGTTTACTTTGTGAATACAGATAAAGACTCTTCAGAAAAAGACGGCTATGAAGGATCTAATTCTATTTATATGGGCAGAGCCTCGTTCGATGATTTTTATAATGACAACGAGCATCATTATCTTTACAACGAAAAAATCCAGAATATCTATAACTGGCGCAATGGCGTTTTCAGTCGTTCGCGTCACTTTCAGCGCATGCAAATACTTTCAGCAGAGCAGCTTCATCAGTTTGGATTGAGTCCAGAGGAGGGCGGTTTCTTAGTCAAGAACCGCGCCATCCCCTACTTCTTTGGATTTGAACCTTTTTAGTGATTGACTAAAGTTAAGCAACTAAGCACCTAAGCGCCCAATCTCCATAGAGAAGTCACTTCAGCGGCTCTTGCACGATACAAAGGGTCTTGAGTATCTAGCGCTTTGATATGAGTTGGTCTGACATCATTGCGACCCAATACTTTTAGTCCCGCAGCTTCAATCCATGACAACAATTCTGCGCGGGTTCTCAAACCTAAGTGTTCTGCCAAATCTGACAAAATTAACCATCCTTCACCATCAGTAGTGAGGTGATCTTTTAAGCCAGCTAAAAATCCTTTGAGCATTTGACTGTCTGGATCGTAAACCGCATATTCAATCGGTGAGCTTGGTCTTGCTGGAACCCAAGGTGGGTTACAAATAATCAAGGGAGCCTGGCCTTCAGGGAAAAGATTGGTTTGCAACAGTTTGACTTGCTTACCAATACCTAAACCTTCAATGTTCTCTGCCGCACATTCAATAGCGCGTTCATCTTGGTCTGTTGCCACAATCTTTTGAATCCCACGTTTAGCCAAAACGGCTGCTAGAACGCCTGTTCCGGTACCGATATCAAAAGCCAATGATTGCTTATTGATAGATGCTGGGAAAGGGGCTTTTTCTAATAAGCCAATGTATTCAGAACGAACAGGCGCAAATACCCCGTAATGAGGATGAATGCGGCCATCACCGAGGTCTTTAAGGGCATCTAGCGCCATGCCATTTTTGCGCCACTCCAATGAGCCAATGAATCCCAGTAAATCTCTTAAAGACATCACGTAGGGCTCAGTAACAGCTCCGTAGACTGCCAAGCAAGCTTGGCTCACATCCGGCGCTCTTCTGAGTGCAATGGTGTGATCTGGTTCTACTTGTATCAACAGCATGCCCAGCGTTCGGCTTCTTTGTGATTGGGTGAGGCGGTGTTTGTGAAAAATTTCTGACATCGGCACAGCAAGAGGAATAACACCTTCTTGTTTATTCTTTGCAGACTTTTTATTGCGAATGCTTTTCTTAGAAGGTTTGTCAGCACGTCGTGACATCGCTTGCAGTAATTGTTTGGCGTTTTGAAAGTCGCCTCGCCAGATGATGCCAGTCCCTTCGCAGGCAACACGGTAGGCTTCGTCAGCTGTGAGAGTGTCATCTGCAATGATCAATTTTTTAGGCGGTGGCAAACCTTTTTCGGAGCGCCAACGACAAGAGTGTGTGGTTTCACCTTCATCCCAGCTGATGGGTGGATGAGCGGTTTCGTGAGAAAGATTTTTATACATGATGGGGTCCCATCAATATTTGCTTGGCTAAGATATCAATTCCTTTGGCAGATAAGTCTGCGGTGTTAAAGCTTGTGGCGGTTTCGTAATTCACATAATTGGAATTCTGTGAGCGACGGTAAAGGGCATCATAGTGCTGTTCAAGTAATTCACTCACCAGTGTTGGCCACTGACCCTCTTGAGCGAGTGATTTCCAGCGAGCCAAGGTTTCTTTGCTGTGCAGATCTTTCAGGTAATCGATGGTGCTGATTAAATGCTGCGGATCTTGAATGAAGTAATCGTAGTCTGAAATCAAGAATTCAACCCTGGCTTCAATGCTGGCTTCAATCTTGATGCAAGGACTTTTGCGCATGGTTTCTAATAAAACATCGGGCACGTGCAGGCTGCCAATTTTTCGGCTTTCAGCTTCGACAAAAACAATTTTGTTTGCATCAAATTTTTCCAAAGCTTGAGTGAGCTTTGTCTCAAACATTTTTTGACTAGGTTGTGGGATATTTGGAATATTTCCAAGAACCGAGCCTTTATGAATGGCCAGTTGCTCTAAATCTAAAACCTGTGCACCTAATTGATTTAGCTTTTCTAGAACGCGGCTCTTAGCGCTGCCAGTTTGGCCAGTGATCACCATGTAGTTGAATTGTTGAGGCAAGATGTTGAGTTTGGTCACAACTTCTTTGCGGTATGACTTGTACCCGCCATCCAAGATTTGAGCATTCCAACCTATTTGTCGAAGAATGTGCGTCATTGAGCCACTGCGCTTGCCGCCACGCCAACAGTAAATCAATGGATTCCAATTTTTGGGTTTATCTTTGAATTCGGTTTCAATGTAAGAAGCAATTTTTTTTGCAATCAATACTGCGCCAACTTTTTTTGCGTCAAATGGGGATGCTTGTTTGTACATGGTTCCAACAATGACGCGTTCCTCATTTGAAAGTACGGGACAGTTGATGGCACCGGGAATATGATCCTCTGCATATTCCGCGGGTGTGCGCACATCGATGATTTCATCGAAGCTTGAGCGCTCAAGGATGTCGGCGGTTATAGAGGATTTCATGGGGTTACAAAGTACTTAAGACAATTGAATGGGCTCAATTTTCCCATGGTATTGACCAACATTCTTAAATTATTGATTTATTTACAAAACAAATAGTCTGATGCTTGCAAATAAAAGGCAAATCCCGATGATTTGAATGATGGACCAGCGTCTCATCAATAAGAGGTAAAGCGAGATCAGTGTGATGCCAATTGAAAGTAATTCAGGACTTTGTGTAAAGCCCTTGGGCCAATAAACATGAATCATGAAAAAGCTGCCCAAATGAAGAATCATCCCAACAACTGCTGCCGTGATGAATTTCAAGATTTGATTGAGCCTGCCGTATTGTTTGCTCATCTCTACCAGAGGTGCGCCGAGCAGGATGAACATGAACGATGGTAAGAATGTGAACCATGTGGCAACAATCGCACCCAGGGAGCCAGCCCAAAATAGATTTTCAATGCCGAACAACTCTTGTTTGAACGAACCCAAGAATCCTACGAATGCCACAATCATGATCAATGGACCAGGTGTGATTTCACCCAAAGCCAAGCCATCCAGAATTTGTGTTGATGTGAGCCATTGAAACTGTTCAACACTTGCTTGATGAACATAGGGCAATACGGCGTAAGCGCCACCAAAGGTCAAGAAAGCTGCTTTAGTGAAAAACCATGACATTTGACTGTAGGTATTGACCCAGCCAAATGTGCTGATCAGCAATCCAAAGGGTATTAACCAAAGCAGTAGGCCGGACAAGCCAATTTTGAAAAAGTGTTGGGCGCTTAATTTGGTTTGATTTGCTGCTGTAAATTTAATTTCAGCTTCAACCGCCTTACTTTGTTTTACTTTGTGATGAAATAATCCGACTAAGATTGCGCCGAATATCACCAGTGGAAATGGAATGTTGAATACAAGCAAAGCTATAAAAGTAATTAAACAAACAGCTGTTAAAGAAACAGTTGTCAGTGTTTTCTTGCCCATCTTGTAGGCAGCAAAAAAGATGATGGCGATCACTGCGGGTTTGACGGTATCAAAGAGAGTGATGAGCCATGCTTGTTCGCCAAAAATCAAATAGATCCAAGACAGACCAATGAATAAAAGCAAGGAGGGCAGGATGAATAAAACGCCAGCGATGATCCCGCCCCAAGTTCGGTGCATGAGCCAGCCTAAGTAAGTGGCTAATTGCTGCGCTTCAGGGCCGGGTAAGAGCATGCAATAGTTCAAGGCATGAAGAAAGTTTTCTTCAGAGACCCATTTCTTTCTTTCAACCAACTCTTGATGCATCGTGGCAATTTGACCAGCTGGACCGCCAAAACTGATGAAGCCCAATTTGAGCCAAAACCAAAAGGCTTGGCTTTTGCTCGGAACGGAAATGGGTTGATGATTAAGTGTTTGATCAGAGCTTGATTGAGATGGGTTCATGCTCAATCAACTGCCCAATAAAATGGCACTTAATTCTGATGGGTGGTGGATGATGTGATCTGCACCCCATTTACTGAAGTGCTCATCGCATCCACAATAGCCATAAGCTGCAGCCACTGTTTTCATGCCAGCTGCTTTACCAGCTTCAATGTCTCTGAGGTCATCGCCCACATAAATACAATTGAGTGGGTTCACTGAACAAATTTCTGCTGCTTTAAGGATTGGGGCAGGGTGCGGTTTTGCAAATGGAGTTGTGTCTCCACCGATGATGGCTTGACTGCGTTTGGCCAAATTCATCAAATTCAATAACGGGTGAGTCAAGCGCTCAGACTTGTTGGTCACAATGCCCCAGGTGATGGCGTGATTTTCAAGATCATCCAATACGTCTGACACCCCATCAAACAACTTGGTGTGAACGCAAATATCTTTTTCGTAGTTTGCTAAAAACTCAAGACGAAGTTTTTCAAATTCTGGATGATCTTTGTCATATCCGAACGCACCGAAAATTAAGCCCCGAGCTCCAGCGGATGCGCGCGGACGCAGGACTTCGTATGGCAAAGGGTCGAGATTTCTTTTGATGCGCAGAAGATTGGCTGCGGCCACCAAGTCGGGTGCTGTGTCAGCCAAGGTGCCATCCAAGTCAAAAAAGACTCCCTCATAAAGAGGCGTCTTTCTTGCTTTGGATGAAGACCCTGAATCTGAATTCGACATTAGGTATTTTTAGAGGTTGCGATCATGTAGTTAACGTCGGTATCGCGACCCAGTGAATAAACTTCAGTGAATGGGTTGTAGGTCATACCCATCAGCTCGTTCATTTGTAAACCAGCTTGTCGAATAAATTGACTGAGTTCTGAAGGTTTGATGAATTTTTTGTAATCGTGAGTACCTTTAGGTAACAAACGAAGTACATATTCAGCACCAATGATGGCGAATAAATAGGATTTGGGGTTTCGATTCAAGGTGCTGAAGAAAATGTGCCCGCCGGGCTTCACCAGGGTTGAGCAAGCTTGAATGATGCTCATTGGGTCTGGCACGTGCTCAAGCATTTCCATGCATGTGACAACATCATATTGGCCAGCTTCTCTTTGGGCTAAATCTTCGGCGCTGATCAATTCATAGTCAACCGGAACAGAGGTTTCTAGGCTGTGAAGCTCGGCCACTTGCAAAGCTTTTTTAGAAAGATCAATACCCTTGGTCTTGGCACCCATTTTGGCCATCGATTCAGCCAAAATTCCTCCGCCGCAACCAACATCAAGAACTCGCTTACCTTCTAGGCCGATGTGCTGATTGATCCAATCCAAGCGGAGGGGGTTGATGGCGTGTAAGGGCTTGAATTCGCTGGTGGGATCCCACCAGCGATGAGCTAAAGCGCTGAATTTATCTAATTCGGTTTGATCTGCATTCATGGCTCTATTCTAATCAAGTGAATAGAAGTTTGTTGAAAGCTCGGGGTAGCAGACCCAATGAGGGGTTATCGAGAAAATGTGGGCGTAAAAAAACCCGGCAGAACCGGGTTTTTTTAGTAAAACTAAACTAAATTAGTTCTTACGTGTACCGATGGCTTCGATCTGAACGCGACGGTTCTTAGCACGACCTTCAGCTGTCTTGTTATCAGCAACTGGCTGTGACTCGCCTTTGCCTTCAACGTAGATACGCTTAGCTTCAATACCTTGGCTTACCAAGTATTTCTTAACTGCTTCAGCGCGACGGATAGATAATTTTTGGTTGTAAGCATCTGTACCGATTGAATCTGTGTGACCAACAGCAACGATCACTTCAAGAGTCAAGCTCTTTACTTTGCCAGCCAAGCTGTCCAAGCTTGCTTGAGCAGCAGGCTTCAGTACTGATTTATCAAAATCAAACAATGCATCAGCGTTCAAAGTAACTTTTGCGGCTGCGATTGGAGATGCAGCGGGGGCTGCAGCGATAGCGCCGTCACAGCCTTGAGCAGCAGTCGCTGGAGTCCAGTTGGCATTGCGCCAGCAAAGTTCATTTGTACCGTTCTTCCAAACGATGCCTGTGCTGTTTACCCAGTTATCAACTGATTTTTGAGCAAAAGCGCTTGAGCTGATAGCGATACCAGCGATAGCAAGTAGTTGTAGTAGTTTTTTCATTTTTATTCCTCAAATTATCTGTGTGGAGGCTGATCCAAATTGGATAACTCATATTTTAGCACTAGAAATCATATAAATAACAGCTTGTGAGTGATAAAATCGCCTGATGGAAATTACACAAAATAACGCTGCTAAAGAGACACTCCCAATATCCCTAGAAGACGAGATGCGTCGGTCCTATTTGGACTATGCCATGAGCGTCATTGTGGGCCGAGCTTTGCCCGATGTGAGGGATGGTTTAAAGCCCGTTCACCGTCGTGTTTTGTTCGCGATGCATGAGCTCAATAACGACTGGAACAGGGCGTACAAGAAGTCTGCCCGTATCGTCGGTGACGTGATCGGTAAGTACCATCCGCACGGTGACTCCGCCGTTTACGACACCATCGTTCGTATGGCGCAGGATTTCTCCTTGCGTTACATGTTGGTTGATGGTCAAGGTAACTTCGGTTCCGTGGACGGCGATAACGCTGCGGCGATGCGTTATACGGAAATTCGTTTGGCGAAGATAGCCCATCAGCTATTAGACGATTTAGATAAAGAAACTGTTGATTTCGGACCGAACTATGACGGTAGCGAAAAAGAGCCATTAATCCTTCCGGCAAAAATACCTAATTTGTTGATCAACGGATCATCAGGTATTGCTGTGGGTATGGCCACCAATATTCCTCCGCACAACTTGGATGAAGTTGTTTCTGCTTGTTTGCATTTACTCAATCATCCAGAGTGCACGATTGATGATTTGATGGAAATCATTCCAGCCCCTGATTTTCCAACAGCTGGAATCATCTACGGCATCCAAGGTGTTAAAGATGGTTACCGAACTGGCCGTGGTCGCGTGGTCATGCGTGCCAAGACTCACTTTGAAGATATGGAGCGTGGTTCACGTCAGGCGATCATCGTTGACGAATTACCGTATCAAGTCAATAAGAAGACTTTGCTTGAGCGCATCGCCGAACTCATCACTGAGAAAAAGGTCGAGGGCATTTCAGACATTCGTGATGAATCTGATAAATCCGGTATGCGCGTTGTGATTGAGCTGAAGCGTGGCGAAGTGCCTGAGGTGGTGCTGAACAACTTGTATAAGTACACACAGTTGCAAGACACATTCGGTATGAACATGGTGGCCTTGGTGGATAACCAGCCACGTTTGTTGAACTTGAAGCAAATGTTGGATTGCTTCTTGTCGCACCGCAGAGAAGTGGTCACTCGTCGAACTGTTTTCGAACTTCGCAAAGCCCGTGAGCGTGGTCACGTGCTTGAAGGTTTGGCTGTGGCTCTTGCCAATATTGATGAATTCATCAAAATCATCAAGGCGGCACCAACGCCTCCAGAGGCGAAGCGTGAGTTGCTATTGAAGTCTTGGGACTCTGAAGTTGTGCGTGAGATGTTGGCGCGTGCAGAAAAAGATGCGCCTGGTGGCCGTAATTCATTCCGTCCTGAAGATTTGGATCCTGCTGCTGGTATGCAAGCAGATGGTTTGTATCGTTTATCAGAAGGTCAGGCTCAAGAGATTCTACAAATGCGCTTACAGCGCTTAACAGGTCTTGAGCAAGACAAGATTGTTGGTGAGTACAAAGAAGTGATGCTTGAGATTGCTAATTTATTAGACATCTTGGCCAAGCCGGAGCGCATCACCGTCATCATCACAGAAGAGCTTCAAGCTGTTCAGGCTGAATTTGGTCAAGCGGGTAATGACTCAGGTCGTCGTTCACGCATTGAGATGAACGCGACTGAGTTGTTCACAGAAGATTTGATCACCCCACAAGATTTGGTTGTGACTTTGTCACATGGCGGCTATATGAAGAGTCAGCCTTTGTCTGAGTACCGTGCCCAAAAACGTGGTGGTCGTGGCAAGCAAGCTGCAGCCACAAAAGACGAAGATTGGATTGATACCTTGTTCGTTGCCAATACCCATGACACGATTTTGTGTTTCTCAGATCGCGGCCGTATGTACTGGTTGAAGGTGTGGGAAGTTCCACAAGGTGGTCGTGCATCGCGCGGTAAACCAATTGTGAACATCTTCCCATTGGTTGAGGGTGAAAAAATCACAGTGATTCTTCCAATCAAAGCCTACGAAGATGACAAGTATGTGTTCATGTCAACTCGCAAAGGTGTGGTGAAGAAATCACGTTTATCAGATTTCTCTAATCCACGTAAGGCCGGCATCATTGCGGTTGACTTGGATGAGGGTGATCATTTGGTGGGTGCGGCCATTACGGATGGTCGTCACGATGTGATGTTGTTCTCCGACGCTGGTAAGGCAGTTCGTTTTGATGAAAACGATGTGCGTCCAATGGGTCGAACAGCTCGCGGTGTTCGCGGTATGAACTTGGATGCAACACATGAAGTGATCGCCATGTTGGTAGCGCCTGCTGAAGTTGAAGGCCAAACAAATGCTGTTGATGAAAATGGTGCGCCATTAGCAGGCAGTGTTCTAACTGCCACTGCTAACGGATATGGTAAGCGCACACCGATCGCTGAATACACTCGCCATGGTCGTGGCACAAAAGGCATGATTGCGATCCAAACAAGTGAGCGTAACGGTAAAGTAGTTGCTGCTGTTTTGGTATCAGAGCAAGATCAAATCATGTTGATCACAACAGGTGGTGTGTTGGTTCGCACCCGCGTTGCTGAGATTCGTGAAATGGGCCGTGCCACTCAAGGCGTGACATTGATCAACGTCGATGAAGGCACTCAATTATCAGGTTTACAGCGCATTGCTGAAAGCGATGATGATGAAGGTGATGATGAATCAGCGGGTGAGGCAGTTGATGGTGTAGCGACGCAAGAAGATGAGGGCGGGGAGCCGGAGAATGTTTGATCGCCGCGTTTTTAACTTCGCACCAGGGCCAGCAACGCTTCCTGAAGAAGTTTTAAAACAGGCCGCTGATGAAATGCTCAACTGGAATGGTTTGGGCATGGGCGTGATGGAAGTCAGTCATCGTGGCAAGCCTTTCATGGCTTGTTACGAAGAGACTTTGTCCGATCTTCGCGAGTTAATGAACATCCCTGATAGCTATGCCGTTTTGTTTTTACAAGGTGGCGCTATCGGTGAGAATGCAGCGATTCCAATGAACTTGATGCCATTGGCTAAAAATGGTCCTAAGGCAGATTTCGTTGTGACTGGTATCTGGGGAGAGAAATCTGTCAAAGAAGCGGCCAAGTATGGTCAAGCTCACGTTGCGGCTTCAAGTGCCAATACCGGCTTTACAAGCATTCCTGATCAAAAGAATTGGCAGCTGTCGGATGATGCTGCCTATGTGCACATTTGTTCTAACGAAACTGTTGGTGGTGTTGAGTTTCAACAAGTTCCTAAGGTGAGCAAGCCTTTGGTCGCCGATGTTTCTAGCAATATTTTATCCAGAGTTTTTGATATCAATGATTTTGGTGTTTTGTTTGGTGGCGCACAAAAAAATATTGGCCCAGCTGGATTGAGCATCGTGATTGTGCGCAAAGATTTATTGGGTCATGCAATGCCTATCACGCCAATGGTGTGGGATTGGGCGAAGCAGGCTGAGAGTGATTCAATGCTCAACACGCCACCCACTTACAGTATTTATTTAGCAGGTTTGGTGTTTAAATGGTTAAAACGCCAAGGCGGTGTTGCTGCCATGGAAAAGCAAAATATTGCAAAATCAAATTTGCTCTACAGTACGATTGATTCAAGTGGCTTATTTGCATCTAAGGTTGATGAAAGCTGTCGCTCACGCATGAACGTGACTTTTTATCTCAAGGATGAGAAGTTGAATGAGGCTTTTGTAGAAGGTGCTGCTAAGCAAGGCTTGATGAATATCAAAGGTCACAAGAGTGTTGGCGGAATGCGCGCCAGTATCTATAACGCTATGCCAATGGCAGGTGTACAAGCATTGGTTGAGTACATGAAGGAGTTTGAACGTGGCTGCTGATGATAAAGATTTAGCTCCTTTGCGTGCTCGGATTGACTCCATTGATCAGCAACTTTTAGAGTTACTGGCAGCTCGTGCCGAAGCTGCTCAAGCAGTCGGCAAAATCAAGCATGATGTGAATGCACCAGTTTTCCGTCCAGAGCGTGAGCGTCAAGTGATTGACGGTTTGATTGCAAAAAACAAAAGTCCTTTGGCGGCTGATGGCATCACCTATATTTGGCGAGAAATCATGTCTGCTTGCCGTGCTTTAGAAGCACCAGTGAGGGTGGCTTATCTAGGGCCAGCTGGCACATTTTCAGAGCAAGCTGCGTTTGCTCAATTTGGACAGTCGATCAGCAAAGTCCCTTGTTCAAGCATCGATGAGGTGTTTCGTGCAGTGGATGCTGGCGCAGCTGATTTCGGCGTTGCGCCCGTTGAAAATTCATCAGAGGGTGCAATTTCAAGAACATTGGATTTATTGTTAGACACTGATTTGAAGATCACTGGTGAGGTGGCTTTGGTCATCAAGCATCATTTGTTGACCAAGTCAGGAACATTGGATGGTGTGACGCGTGTGATGGCTCACCCCCAAGCTTTGGCTCAATGCCAGCGTTGGTTATCAAGTAATGTGCCTAAATTAGATCGTCAAGCGATGAGCAGTAATGGTGAGGCTGCAAAGTTGGCATCTCAAGATGCAACGGTGGCTGCCATTGCTGGAGATTCAGCGCAACAACAATATGGCTTGCAAGCTGTGCAAAGTCAGATTCAGGATGATCCACATAACCGTACGCGTTTTGTGATCGTGAGCCATGGTTCATGTCAGCCTTCGGGGAATGATCAAACCTCTGTGATTCTTTCCGTTAACAATAAACCTGGCGCCGTTCATCAGTTATTGGCACCTATGGCAAAGCATGGTGTTTCGATGAATCGCCTTGAGTCACGTCCAGCAAGACGCGGCACTTGGGAGTACTTCTTCTATATTGATATGGATGGTCATGCCAATGACCCAAAGGTTGCTGCAGCATTGTCTGAGTTACAGGCTGAAGCAGCGTTTTTCAAAAACCTAGGGTCATACCCACGCAGTCATTAATTAAGAGGGATTGATCATGGCCAAGGACGTTGGACAAAGCGCCGAGCAATTGATTGGACTTAAGCACGTAAGAGACATTGCTCCTTATGTTGGTGGTAAACCCATCAGTGAAGTTGCTCGCGAATTTGGCCTTGATGAAAGCAAGATTGTTAAATTGGCCTCCAATGAAAACCCATTGGGCATGCCTGAATCTGCTAAAAAAGCCATGGCAAAAGCAGCTGAAGATTTGGGTCGTTACCCAGATTCCAATGGTTTTGAATTAAAGAATGCCTTGGCAACAAAACTCAATGTGCCTGTTGAGTGGATCACTCTGGGTAATGGCAGTAATGACATCTTGGAGTTAACCGCCAGAGCTGTTGCGCAAGAAGGTGATGAGGTTGTTTTCTCGAAACATGCTTTTGCGGTTTATCCATTAGCCACTCAAGCGGTTGGTGCAAAAGCAATTGAAGTCGCTGCAACGGCTGATTTTGGCCATGACTTGCCGGCGATGTTAAAAGCCATCACAGCTAAAACACGTTTGGTGTTTGTGGCGAATCCTAATAATCCCACAGGAACATTTTTAAAAGCATCAGAGATCGAAGCCTTTTTACAAAAAGTGCCAGAGCATGTGGTGGTTGTGATCGATGAGGCTTATAACGAATTTTTAACGCCAGAACAGCAATACGATGCGATTGCTTGGGTCAGAAAATATCCAAATGTGATTGTTTCAAGAAGCTTTTCAAAGGCCTATGGTTTGGCTGGTTTGAGAATTGGCTATGGCATTGCACAAAATAACATCACTGATTTATTGAATCGCATTCGTCAGCCATTCAACGTCAACAGTTTGGCTCAAGCTGCTGCGATTGCCGCATTGGCTGACAGTGCTTTTTTAAAGAAATGCTATGACCTCAATTGTGCAGGTTATGCGCAGTTGACCAAAGCCTTTGACTTGATGGGTTTGTCATACATTCCATCATCGGGTAATTTTGTTTTGGTGAAAGTGGGCGAAGAGCCCAATGCTGGCGCTAAAGTTAATTTAGAACTTTTAAAAGCGGGTGTGATTGTTCGCCCGGTGGGCAATTACGGTTTGCCTCAATGGTTACGAATCTCTATTGGTTTGCCCGAAGAGAATCAGATCTTCATCGATGCCCTTAAGAAAATACTTGGGCGATGACCATGACCCAAAATACTTCAGCAGTAAAACCTTTGACTTTGGGTATTGTTGGTGTTGGTTTGATTGGCGCTTCTATTGGTTTGGCGCATAAACAAGCCAAAACCTTTGATAAGGTTTTGGGTGTTGGTCGTTCAGAGGCGAATTTAAATGAGGCTATCAAGCTTGGGGCGATTGATCAAGTGGTGAGTCTTGAGCAGTGCGCCAAAGAATCAGATGTGATCGTGGTGTGCGTGCCGGTTGCGCAAACTTTCAGCATCCTTCATGCGATTGAGCCACACCTAAAACAAAATGCTTTGATCACTGATGCAGGTAGCACTAAGACCGATGTGATCATGGCAGCGAAAACTGCTTTGGGTGACAAAGTAGCGCAATTTATTCCGGCTCATCCAATCGCGGGTGGGGCACAACATGGTGCCATTGCTGCCAAAGCAGATTTGTATCAAGGTAGAGAAGTGATCATTTGCCCACTGCAAGAAAATGCACCTGCTGCTGTTGAGGCAATCAATGAATTTTGGTTAGGCACGGGCGCCAACACTCATCGCATGTCGTCTTTGCAACATGATGCTGTGTTCGCTGCGATTTCTCATTTGCCTCACGTTTTATCTTTTGCTTTGATGTTGCAGGTGGCTAACTCAGAAGATGCGAATATCAAATTAGGTC
>Ga0255131_1000229_pt1 | contig 19154 bp, 16 predicted proteins | sample Law_Yuk_RepC_8d_FD_188554 | JGI IMG/M metagenome (GOLD analysis project Ga0255131, IMG submission 188554) | Freshwater microbial communities from St. Lawrence River, New York, United States - Law_Yuk_RepC_8d | ecosystem: Environmental > Aquatic > Freshwater > River | place: USA: New York... | reverse complement strand
GCTTAGGGGAACCCGGCCGGGGTCGGTCCCACCTATTTACAAAAAAGGGGCCACTCTACACTATCAAGACAGCCACTCAATCGGTAGACAACATTGAACTCCTGCCCCAGTGATTTGGGGTAGAGGCGAATGAAACTTTAGCAGCTCAGTCCTGCTTCGGAGCAGTCTGGGAGGGCTGCGGTTTCTTGGCTAGCGGGCTCTGCTTAGGGGTCGCCGGTTTGGTGGCCGGAGCCTTTTTGGCAGGTGGCTTGGGCACCACCTTGGATGCCGGCGCCTTCTTGGTTGGAGCCGGAGCCGGAGGGGGAGCTGTAATTAGGCGGACAGAAATCTCAGGAGAAGGAGCCCGACGCCCATCGGCAGAAACTGCCTCGACTCGAAATCCGTAATCGCCGGGCGGAAACGGGGCCATGGTGAACTGAAACCCCCCGTTGGTAGACGATCGCGTTTCGGTGAGCAGTTGTTCCGAATTCGGAATTTGGCGTAGGAAGAGAAATACCCGGGCCTGCGGGTGGCTGATACCTTGAATCGAGGTGAACTGACGAACCAGCAGGGTCGACCCGGCCGTCGGTAGCGTGATGGCCGAAGGCGTCAGAGGTGGAAGAACTGGTGCGACGGTTCGAGGCGCTGTGGCCGGCTTAGGAGTGAGGACCCAGGCCCCGAGGATGGCAATCAGTGCAATCGGGATGAGCAGGTGCCAGGCATCGTAGGTTCCGAGCCAGTAGCGGGGTTTGCCTTGTGCGTTGAACATGGCCGGTCAGACGGAGTCGGGGCGGGTGCCGGAGGCCTTCAGTGAGGCAACCTCAGCGGCGAGCCGGTTGCGTTCGTGGGTCAGCGTGTCGAGGTCTTGGAATAGTGTTTCCAAATCTCCAGACGGAGAAGGAGCCGGTTCCAATTTCAAGGCCGCAAGCTCGGCCTCGACGGTACCCAATTGTTCCGACAAATCTTCGGCTCGGGAGGCCAAAGACTTCGTCTCGGCGAGCTCGGATTCCAGCCGGGCATGCGATTCGGAAACGACTGCCAACTCGTTCTCCAAGTCTTTGACTCGTTGAGCCAGAGCCGGATCGGCGGTGGGTACCGCCGAAGCGGACGGTGCCTCTTTAACTTCTGCTGTTTCCGCCCGATAGGCCGCAAACTCCGCCTTCATGGATTCCAGCGCCTGAGCATCTGCGGCGGACTTTCGGACGGCTGTATCGGCACGATTCTTGGCGGTCCGACACTCCCGCTCCCAAGCGTTGGTCTGAGTTTCCTTCAGCATCAGCGCTGCTTCAAAATCCATCCGCCGAGTCTGGAGGGTCTCTAGTTGGAGGCGGGTTGCGGCGGCCTCCGCCTGACTGGCGGCGCACCGCGCTTCAGCCTCAGCGAGAGTCGTCTGGATCTCGGTAAAACGGGTGCGTTCTTCATCCTGACGGGTGAGGAGCTGAGAGACTGACTGGCATTCCGATTCAGCGCTGACGAGTTGGGTGCGGACTCCTTCCAGCGTGGTGTCCCGCAGTTGCACAGCCTCTTGCAGGGCGAGGTTGACTGTTAATTGAGCGGCCAATTCGCGACGGGATTGGTCGAGCAGCGGCCGCAGCGTTTCATTTTCCGAAACAGCGAGTTGTTGAGCCAGTCGCAGCGATTGAAGAGCAGCTTCTTGGTCCAAAGCCAGCGGTGCTGCCGTGGCTAGTTGCAGCTTTAGGTCCAGAACTTCGGATTCGGCGGATTGGCGCAGGGAACGTTCCATCGACCCCTGTCCCGAAAGCGTGTGGATCTCTGCTCGCAAATTCGCGGCGATTTCTTCGTCTTCCGTTTTGGCCTGCTTCAGTAGAGCCAATTCAGCGGCAGCCCGTTGCGCAGTTGCGAGGTTCTCAGCCGAACGTTGAGCTCCGAGAGCTTCAGCCGCCGTCTTTGCCTTGACCGTGGCGTCCAATTCAATCGTCCGGTTCTTGAGGGTCTCGACTGAGCGGTTCAGCTCGTGACGCAGATCAGTGATTTGCCGTTCGCGGGTGAGCAACGCCTCTTGAGTCTCGAACATCGAGCTGCGCAGGAAGAACAGGTCCAGCAGCCACTTGACGAGCAATCCGCTCAGGAATGCGGCAGCCAACGGCAGCCAAGGGGAGGCAAGTAGGGCAAACATAAAACCAATGGGGCGAACGTTCCTTCACGTTACCGATGCTGCCCGCTCAGGGGAATCCCCAATCCCAGTGAAAAAGGGGTGCCTAGGAATTAGCTTTCGATGGCGGTGACGCCGCGTTGGCGGAGCATGGCTTCCATGACTTGGTCCATGGCGTGTTCTGCCAAGGGGCGGCTCACTTCGTCGAGTCGGACATTGGCGGCCTTGAGTTGGGTGGGGTCGCCCGTCTTGGTCTTGGGGTTTTCTTCTGACAAAATTGCTTCGACCACTTCTAGGGCCTCGTGCAGCTGCTTTCGGTAGTCGTCGTCGAGGTCTTTGTCGTACTCCGCCATGGTCTTGCGGGTCGCCGTTAAGGTCTCGCCGCTACGGATCTTGGCCTCGATCCACTGACGGGCGCGCAAGTCGTCAAAGGCGTTTTCCACGGATTCCTCGACCATCTTCTGCACGTCGGCGTCGTCCACGTCCACGGCTGAGCGCATCTGAACGATCTTTTGGTGACCGGTCTTCACGTCGCGGGCCAGCACGTGAAGGATGCCGTTGGCGTCGATCTCGAACTGGACACCCACGCGGGGTACTCCTTTCGGGGCCGCCTCGAACTCGAGGTCAAACTCTCCGAGGCTCCAATTGTCACGGGCGCGCTCGCGCTCTCCCTGCAGGACGTGGATCTTCATGCTGCGCTGGTTGTCTACAGCGGTGGTGAAGAGCTCGCCTGCCTTCACTGGGATGGTGGTGTTCCGGTGAATAATGACATTCATCAACCCACCGAAGGTTTCGATGCCGAGCGAAAGCGGGGTGACATCGAGCAGTAGCAGATGGCTGAGTCCGCCGCGCAGAATTTCTGCCTGGATGGCCGCGCCGAGGGCTACCGCCTCATCGGGGTTTTGGGAGGTGTTGAGCTGAGGACCCTTGGCTTTGTGGTGCTCGTCTCCCAAGCGCAGGTCTCCCCGGGTTTCTTCGAACTCCGAGCAACCAAACCAGTGCGCCACGCATTGCCGGACCAGCGGCATCCGGGTTTGTCCACCGACCAGAATGACCTGGTTCAGATCTTTGGATTCCAGCTTCGCGTCGCTCAGTGCGCGGAGGCAGTGTGAGCGGGTTTTCTCGATAATGCCGCGAGTGAGGGTTTCCAGTTCTGCCCGGGTAATGCGGCGTAAGAAGCTGAAGTCCGGCGTGAGGAAGGGGAGTTGTACTTCCGTCTCCAGGTCGGAACTGAGGCGAATCTTGGCCGCTTCGGCGGCTTCCCGGATGCGGGAGACCAGCGGTTGCTGGGCCGGGGCGGCTTGCTGGAGATCGGGGCCGCCTGCCTTGGAGATCTCGGAGATTAAAAAGTCGCTCAGCGCACGGTCCAGATCATCGCCGCCTAATCGGGTATTTCCGTGGGTAGCCAGGACCTGAAAAACACCATTGTTGAGCTCAAGAATAGAAAGGTCAAAGGTGCCGCCACCCAAGTCGTAGACCGCGATCTTGGAGTGCTCCTTGAGCTTGTTGAGACCGTAGGCGAGCGCCGCCGCGGTCGGCTCATTGATGATGCGCTCGACCTTGAATCCGGCTAGTTCTCCGGCGCGCAGCGTGGCATTCCGTTGGGCATCATTAAAATAGGCTGGAACGGTGATGACCGCACGATCTATGGGTTGTCCCAACGTAGATTCGGCATCTCGTTTGAGCTTTTTTAGCACCTCGGCAGCCACCTCTTCCGGGCTCCAAACTCGACCGCCGATGTCGAAGCCGGCGGGTCCGTTCTCGGTGCGCTGGACGGGGTAGGTGACTCGAAGGTCTTCTGGGGTGAGCATCGAGCCGCGCCGACCCATAAACCGCTTGGTGGAGTACAGGGTGCGCTCGGGGTGCAAAACGCGCACCCGATTGGCGGCGTGTCCTACCAGAGGTTCTCCGCCGTTGGCAGGAACATGGACCACTGAAGGGGTGAGACGTTGCCCCTCCGCATCCGCGATAACGTAGGGGATGCCACTCTCTACGATGGCGACCAGCGAGTTGGTGGTTCCGAGGTCGATGCCGACGATGTTGCTCATTGAACTGGAGTGATTATGTCTGATTTGCCGGGGAAGCCAAGTCAGGTGCGGCCATTCGTTGAGAAAATTCCTGGTAAGCCCTTCGAAAAACGGGCCTGCCTACCGTCGTTGATGCGGCCTTCAAGAAGCGGGTTGAGCCGCTTTTTCGGCCAGATACTTCTCGTAGGTGTTCGGGGCTCCCTTCACCAGGTAGGCGACTCCTTCGGGAGAGTGCCGGATGCGGTCGGAGCTCTGGGTCTTCGACAAATAGTCGTGGACGGCCCGTGAGCAGCCGTCCCAGATAAAGTAATCGTCGATCAGGATCATGCCGCCCTTCACGACCTGAGGATAGAAGGCCTCCAGGCACACCCACGTCGATTCATACCAGTCTCCGTCCAACCGCAGCAGGGCGATGCCCGGATCGATGCGCACCCCAGGCACTGTTTCGTTGAACCAGCCTTTGTAGATCTTGAATCGCGATTCGCCCGCCTTGGCCATGGCCTCTTCGGCGTAGGTTTGTTCCGCCTTACAGTTGTCGAAGTAGTAAGCGTCGGTCTTTGCGGCCTGCCACTGTTTGGCGGCATTGCCATCGATGTCTTTGGCCTCGGGCAAACCTTCGAAGCTGTCGAAGAGATGGTAGGATCGGTTCTGCCCGCCCAGGAGCGAGGCGATGCCCGCGACCATGCCGCCACGCCAGACACCGCATTCTACGATATCCCCCGGGATGTTTCGTACCTGGCGAGCCAGGTCGATGTTGTCGGCATACATCGGTGGCGAGATCATGGTCCACGGGTGGAATGCCCGGTAGATCGTCCGACCGGAGGCCTTAGGTCCGGGGCGCGGAGGGAAGAGTTTCGAGAGCATGGTCGGAGAAAACGGTCTGTGAAGGATCGGCCCAAAACGGTCGGCCTTCCAATCCCCTTTTTCGAGCGGTCTGTTTTCGGCCTCTAAGAGGGATAACGATGGTGTGACCAATGTGGGCTTAGATTATAGCGCCGAATCCGCTAGGCCTAAGGGCCGCTTGCCTTCGAGAGGGGTGTCTCCCAACCTGTAGGTAGTGACGCGACCCTTGGCCATTGTCTTCTACGAGAAGCTCCTTCCCGGAACTCAGGTGGTGAACCGTCTAACCGATCTCGGGTACCGCGTCACAGCGACCCAGACTGCCGTGGACGTGCCCCGCCTCGTGCGAGAGCACACGCCCATGGTGGTTATCGCAGACTTGGCTCTTCGTCATGGCGATTTCTGCGGGATCATCGCCCAATTGCGGGCCAGTCCGGACCTGGCGCATGTGCCCGTCTTGGGCTACTGTGATTCCAAGAATCGAAAACTAGTAGACGCTGCTCTGGAGGCCGGTGCCAAGCTTGTTGCCGCCGAGCAGGGGATTCCCGATCAGTTGGCGCAATTGCTAGATCAGGTGCTGGCTGTAGAGTGACTGACTAGCGTCCTCGGATCGGCCGAGTGGTCCCTGAAAACCTATGAATCCAATCGCACTTTCCCAAGGTATTCACGTTGAGCATTTGCTTTATAGCATCGACCGGATCCGCTGGGCCGGGCTTCCTGCTGGCGAGTCCGACCAAGTGCGCCTTCGTCTGGAGTCCTTGGCCGCCCGGTTTCCCGGACCCGCTCATCCCCGGTTGATGACTCTGGCCAACGTGGGAGGAAAGGCCGATATCGGTTTCATCTTGTTCCACGCCACGCTCGATGGGCTTTCTACTCTCCACCGCGATTTGGAGGCTTGTTTTCCGCCAGGTACCTTGGTTCCCGTCTTCTCCTACCTGAGTGTCACCGAGTTGCCCGAGTATGTTCCGACCGAGGACGATCTTCGTCGGTATCTTGAGACTGCTGAACCCCGCCACACGCCCGAATCGCCGGAGTTCGAGCAGGCTCTCGAGGCGGCCAAGAAACGTAATGAAAGTCAGAAGTTCTATCGGCTTAATCCCGAACTTCAGGATGACTGGTCGATCGTGTGTTTCTATCCCATGAGCAAAAAGCGCTCTGGGGGTGACAACTGGTACATGCTCGATTTCGCGGCTCGCAAGGCACTCATGGGAACCCATGCGCGTACCGGTCGCAAATATGCGGGCAAGATTAGCCAGCTCATTACGGGATCTACGGGTCTCGATAATTGGGAATGGTGTGTCACGCTCTTGGCTCATCGACTGGATGACGTGAAGGGTATCGTCTACGAAATGCGATTCGACGAGGTCACGGCCCGCTACGGCGACTTCGGCCCCTTCTACGTTAACCTCCGACTGCAACCGACCGCACTGTGGCTGCACCTACACTTGTGAACTCATCACCCTCAGTAGCGCCGCTTCGGATGGTCTCCAACGGCACCACGTGGATTCCCGCGGCAGGATCGGTGAGTCCTCCGGTGGAGTCGCTTTACGTGCATGTGCCGTTCTGTGCCCAGAAGTGCGAGTACTGTGCATTCTATTCGGGCCCGGCTTCCGGTGATCTAATCCAGCGCTACGTCCAGGCGCTCCTTTTGGAGTTAGAACTCATCGCCCAAGACTGCCGACCCAAGACGGTGTTTTTCGGAGGCGGAACTCCCTCGTTGCTGACCCTCAAGCAATGGGAGTCGGTCTTGACGACCCTTCATCGGTTGGGTCTGGGCAACGCTGCGGAGTTCAGCGTGGAGTGCAATCCGGCGACCGTTTCGGCGGATAAAGCGGCCCTTTTGCGCCAGTTCGGGGTCAATCGCATTTCCATGGGCGTGCAATCGCTCGATGAGGCGTTGTTGGACCGGTTGGGGCGTGTCCACAGCCGCGACATGGTGTTCCGGAGTTACGACATTTTGAGAAAGGCGGGCTTCGAGAACATCAACATCGATCTGATGTTTGCGATCCCGGGCCAGACGATGGAGATCTGGAACCGCACCTTGGATGAAGCCTTGGCCCTGGGCACTGAGCACCTCAGCTGCTACGAGGTGATTTACGAAGAGGATACCCCCCTTTACGAGCAGCTCAAAGCTGGGGAATGCGATGTAGATGACGACTTGGCAGCCGACCTGTATGAGGTGCTGTACGATCGCGTTGGAGCCGTGGGTTTTGGGGCATACGAAGTTGCCAATTTTGCTCGTCGCCGACGGGTGGGCGAATCGGTGGATCGACCTGAGGCGGAGCCCGGCATCCCGGCTTTTGCTTGCCGACACAATGTTGGCTATTGGCGCGGACGAGACAGCTACGGTTTGGGGCCCAGCGCCAGCGAATGGGTGCGTGGGTTGCGCTCGCGTAACTGGTCTAACACCGTGCTGTATTGTGAGCAGTTGGAGAAAGGCCGCAGAGCCAAGGAATTCGCCGAAGCGCTCCCGCCTCTTGGGCGAGCCGGAGAGATGGCTGCTTTCGGTTTGCGGATGAATGCCGGTTGGCCGTGGGAAGAGTTCCAAGGTCAGACCGGGTTCGACCTCAGGACCGAATGGCCCACAGAGATGGCTCAACTAGTTTCCAGGGGTTGGGCTGAGAGTACGCCGACCCATTTCCGGTTGACCCGGGCTGGGCTGCGCTTTGCCGATTCTGCGGCGCAGTTGTTCCTGCGGCCCGAGCCAGCCCGGCTGTGACAATCTGCTGGGAGTATCCGATTAGAACCGCGTCTTCGCGGTTCTAATCTGTGTTGGCGCTCGTGGTGGTGCTTGTCGCTGCCAGCCTACTTGAGACTCCCGTAAACTGCGGCTTTCTATCGCCTGAATTTCATTTCAAAACATGGCTGAAAAATAGTCTACAGTGGCCCCTTTTGTGTAAATAGGTGGGACCGACCCCGGCGGGATTTCAGCAGCAGCGGTTGGGGCCGTTGAGGCGGGCTTCGGCGGCTTGGACGTAGGCGATGGGGGCGTTGTGACGGCGGGCGGCTTCAGTCACTTCGGGTAGGGGAATGAGGACGGCTTGCGAGGGCACTTGCTTCGAGACATTCGCTTCAAGCTGACGGGCTGTGCGGTCCACGGCGTCTTGTCCCGACCAGTTGCGCAGTAGGGCTAGGCCCAGCGCAAAGATCCCGGCCCAACCGGTGCGGTTGCTTCCTTCGGCCAACGCCGATTCTGGGAGCCACACGGGCACTTCTTCGCTCGAGTCAGGGGTTCGCCGGCCGCGCAGCAGGCGAATCCACTCCAGTGCGGCTCCGGTCACGATCAGGGCAGCCAACCCCAGGAAGACGGCCGTTACGCCCACGTCCAAGGCGTTGTTGAGCCGGCGGCTTCGATTTGCGCGAAGAGCCTTCTGGGCCGCAGCATCCGCAGGGGCGGATTCTGCAGCCCGTTGAAGGGCGGGGTATTTTTGGTCCAGGTCTCGGACCGTGGCCAGGAAGCCGATGCGCGGTGACGGATGGAATATTTTCTGGAATCCGGCGGTCCCGGTGACTGCCAAAAGCCAGATGAGCGGCAGGAGCGCTGCCCACGCGATTGCTGGTGATTTGCCTCGGGCCAGCGACTGTTTGAGAAGCAAAGTAGTGGCGAGCACGAGGGCGATGGCGGCGAGCAATTGATTGGCGATGCCGAAGAGCGGCCAGAGCGAATTAATGCCGCCCAACGGGTCTCGGACACCTTGAATCAAAAACCAACCCCAACTGGCCACAATCAACGCACTGGCCAGAGCCCCGGCGGCGGTCGATCGCACGTCTCCCAGGGGTTTCCATAAGTGACCCAAAGCATCTTGAAGGAGGTAACGGCCCACTCGGGTTCCGGCATCCAAGGTCGTGAGAATGAACAGCGCCTCAAACATGATGGCGAAGTGATACCAGACATCGAGCCAGCGTCCGTGAGTCACCTGGGAGAACAAATTGGCCATGCCGACGGCCAGTGTGGCGGCTCCTCCGGTTCGTCCATAAAGCGAACTCTCGCCGACCTGTCGAGCCAGCGAGTCCATCACGCCGGGATCCAGAGTGAACCCCGTTGCCCGAACCTTGGCCACGGTGTCTGCGGCAATAGCGGCCGCGTCGGCACCCGTGCCAGCGATGTTAATCGCCAAGTAGACACCGGGTTCGAGGGTGCAGGCCGCGATCAATGCCATGATGGCAACCAGCGATTCCAGGAGCATGGCCCCGTACCCGATCGGGCGGGCGTAGCTCTCACGGGTGATAATTTTTGGGGTGATACCGCTGGCGATGAGTGTGTGAAAACCACTGATGGCCCCGCAGGCAATGGTGATAAAGCAGAATGGAAACAGCTTGCCCGGGACGACCGGCCCCGAACCGTCGATGAAGGTGGTCAAGGCGGGCATCTTGAGGGTGGGTAGCACCAACAGCACGCCGGCGGCCAGGGCGAGGATTGTGCCGAGCTTCATGAAGGTGCTGAGGTAGTCTCGCGGCGCGAGCAGTAACCAGACGGGCAGCACGCTGGCAGCGAAACCATAGAGAACAATGGTCCAGGCCAGAGGTTCGGCCGAGAAGGTGAAGAGTTTGGCGAGCGCTGGGTTGCTGTGGATCCACTGACCTCCCCAGACAGCCGCGATTAGCAGGAGGACGCCGAGTGCCGAGCCCTCCAGGGTTTTGCCGGGTCGGACATACCGCAGGTACAGGCCCATGAGGAGGGCGATGGGGATGGTCGCCCCGACCGTGAAAACGCCCCATGGACTTTCGGCGAGCACCTTCACGACAACCAACCCGAGCACCGCTAGGAGGATGATCATGATCGACAGGATCGCCATCAGGGACAGTGCACCCAGAAAAGGATTCAATTCGTCCTTCATCATTTGCCCCAAGGAACGGCCGTTGCGGCGCATGGATGCGGCGAGGATCAGGAAGTCTTGAGCTGCACCGCCAAGGATGACTCCAATCAAGATCCACAGGGTTCCGGGAAGGTAACCGAACTGGGCGGCGAGCACGGGGCCCACGAGGGGGCCGGGGCCGGAGATGGCGGCGAAGTGGTGCCCGAAGACGATCCAGCGGTGGGTCTTTACGAACTCTCGACCATCTTCATGGCGTTCACAGGGCGTGGCTCGCCGATCATCCAGCATCAGGACCTTGGCGGCGATCCAGCGTGAGTAGAACCGGTATCCGATGGCGTAGGTGCATAAGGCTGCCACCAAAATGTAGGCCGAGCTGACTGGTTCTTGACGATGGGTCGCCAGAATGAAGTAGGCGAAGGCTCCCAGCCCCGCCACTAGGGTCCAAGCCAATCCGCGCCCGAGGGAATGCATGAGGCCAAGGGTGCCAAAAGGGCCCAGAATCCTCCTACGAAAACTTGCGCGGAAACTTCACCTCGAAAGCCAGGCGGATCTCGATAGCCTCTCCTCCATGATTCCCCGAACAAGATTGGTCTCAGGGTGCCTATTGTGGGCCTGTATGTTGGTTGTTTCCGTTCAGGCTCAGTTGCGGGTGGGGCTTTTCGATATGGATGCCACTCCGCCCGTCGGATCGCGCTTGGCATACGATCCGGTCACCAACGTCTGGGATCTGGGCCTGCGGGCCCGAGGCGTTGTGGTCTTGGGGAAGGATCGTCCGGTGGTTCTTTGTGCCGTCGATTGGATCGGTATTGGCAATGAGGGACACGATGCGTTTCGGCAGCAACTAGCCATGGCGGCGGGGACGACCGTAGACCGGGTGGCGGTCCATTCGCTGCATCAGCATGATGCGCCCGAATGTGATTTCGGTGCAGAGAAGATCCTTCGCGAAGCTGGGGTTAGCCCATGGAATTACGAGGGAACCTTCGCCCGAGAGCTCCTGGGTCGACTCAGCACTGCGGTGGCCCGCGCTGCCGCCCAGGCCCAGCCTTTCAACCAGGTTGGCACCGGGCAGGCCGAGGTGCGCGAGGTGGCGTCCAATCGGAGAATCTTCGGTCCTGACGGCAAGGTGCGGACCGTGCGCTACACGGCCACAGTCGACCCCGCCTTACGGGCAGAACCCGAGGGTGTCATCGACCCGATGGTGTCTTTGGTGAGCTTCTGGAATAACGAACGTCCGGTGGCGGTCTTGAGCTACTATGCCACCCATCCTCAGAGTTATTATCGCACGGGCATCGCCAATCCAGATTTTCCGGGAGTCGCTCGCTTTCTGCGCCAGATCGCCGTGCCCGAGGCATTGCATGTTCACTTCAACGGGGCCGGTGGCAACATCGGGGCCGGCAAGTACAATGACGGTTCGCCGGCCAACCGACGGATCCTCGGAGAACGCCTGGCCGATGGCATGCGTCGGGCCTGGGAGGCGACGCGGCGCGAACCGGTGACCACCAACGACTTGAGTTGGCGATTCGAACCGGTGGCCCTGCCCGTGTCTCGGCACTTAGACGAAGACCGACTGGTGGCCCAGTTGAAGGGGCGTGAGGCTAGCTTCTTGACGGCCAATGGGGCGGGGCGCCTGGCTTGGCTGCGGCGTGCCAAGGCGGGGCACCAGATCGACATCGGATGTCTGGCACTCGGGCGGGCCCGGATCTTGCACATGCCCGGTGAACTGTTTGTGGAGTACCAATTGGCGGCCAAGGCGGAACGGAAGGATTTGTTTGTCGCCATGGCCGCCTACGGCGACTACGGCCCGTACTACATCGGTACGGCCGTCGCCTACACCGAGGGCGGATACGAAACAGAGCCGAGGTCGTCGAATGTGGCACCCGAAGTAGAGGCAGTCTTATTGGGCGCCATTCGGAAGCTGTTGAGGGATTAAAGTCGGGGAAAAGGACCAGCTTCCTGAAGGGCAAACCGTGGCGACCAGAAGGCGTCCAGAAAGACTATCCCACAACGTGAGGTTTGACAGGTCGGCCAAGTCGGCTTAGGCCTCCGGGGCAATCGTTGGTTCAAAACTGTCAAATTCCTATAAATTATGCCTATCGCTGTCGGATCCGCCGCCCCTGATTTCACTCTCAAGTCCAAGACCTCAACCGGTCTGGTTGATGTGAAGCTCAGTGCCAATTTTGGCTCCAAGAATACCGTCCTGTTGTTCGTTCCTCTGGCTTTCACCGGAGTCTGCACTCAGGAATTGTGCGACATCACGGCCGGTCTCTCGCAGTACACCGGTCTCAATGCAGATGTCATCGGCATCAGCGTCGACAGCCCCTTTGCGCAAGAGGCTTGGGCCAATCAGAGCAAGATCGGCATTCAGCTGGTCAGCGATCTGAACAAGGAAACGACCAAGGCCTATGGGGTTCTGTTCCCGATGTTAGCCGGTGTGGGTGACACCTCGGCTCGCGCCGCGTTTGTCATCGGCAAGGACGGCACGGTCCACTACGCCGAGCAGACCGCCACGCCGAAGGACCTGCCCAACTTTGAGGCCGTGAAGGCTGTGTTGGCCCAGTTGCAATAAGGTCTCGGTAAGCTGCTCGGTCATTGGCCGAGTCTTTTCAAGGGGCGGAATGGGCGACCATTCCGCCCTTTCCATGGAGAGCGGCACTCAGAGGTAACCCCCCAATGCCCTTCAAAGCGGAGGGTAGAACCTTGCTGCAGGTTTCCTGGATCAGATAGCGCCAGCCCGAGGACTTGTTTCTTTTTAAGCCGAAGGGTTTGGGCTTCTGGTGCGTTCACCTCGGGGCAAAGATCTTCAGTTGCTCAGGCAATGAACCCGTTGCCAATAAGCCGGAACGATTCACTGAGACGGGTCGTGGTTGGCGGGGCTTCATTCTCAACGCCTTCGTTTCTCGTCTAGCAAACCCCGCCCTGCAATGACTGCTGCCCCAACTGAATCCTTACGGATCAGGGCTCATTTCTGTGGATTATGAATGGAATGTCGCAGCAGAATGAGCGGGTAGGAGAGTGACGAAAGGTATTTTTTTTTGAGCCCAAGCTCAGAAGACTATCCGTTTTACGGTTTGACCCGGTTTTCCTGCAGCCATTAGGTTCTGCTGCTCCGCAGACTCAGCAAATTTTATGATCGGATCGATTCGCAAACATTCGAACTGGCTCTGGGCCATCATCGTCACCGCGGTTATCGCTAGCTTCGTTGTCTTTAGTGATGCCAGCCGCGGTCAAAACGCTTTTGATTTCGGGGGTTCCGATTTCGGAAAGCTCTACGGACAACCGATCACCCGTGATCAGTTGCTCAAGGCCCGCACAGCGGCAGCCGTGGATGACGCACTGCGCGGTGGTCGCACCCGTGGAGCATCCGCCGACAACGAGCGTCAGGTTGCCGAGTTGATGGTCCTTCAAGCCAAGGTGAAGGAAATGGGCATCCAGGTGAGCGATGACGCCGTGGGCAAGTACTTGCGTGAGAACTTCAAGGACCCCAACACGGGCACCTTCAACTACGACGCCTTCATACAGAACCTCCGGCAGCGCGCCCGCATCGACGAGGCTACGTTCCTAGAGCACATCCGCCAGCAAGTGGCCATTCAGCACTTGGTCGAGACGGTTGGAGCCGCTTCCCGTTTGGTCACGCCGCGTGAGGTTGAAGCCGATTATCGCCGTGACAACGAGCGGTGGGTGACCCAGGCCGCCCTCTTCAGCGTGTCCAACCGTGTGGCCAGCATCACAGCCAAGCCCGAAGACCTCAGCAAGTTCTACAGCAACCGCATCGCTTACTACCGCATCCCGGAGCGTTCGGTGTTGGTGTATGTGCGCTTTGACGCGACCGACCACCTTGCCGAGGCCGAGGCCATGATCGCCAAGGAGCCGGGCTTTACCAATCGTCTGGAGGAATTCTACAAGCAACGCGGTGCCGATACGTTCCGCGATGAGAATGAAAAAGTGCTGAGCAAGGACGCTGCCTTGCGCAAGATCCGTGATGAGGCTTCCTCTCAAGGTGCTCTGGGGTTGGCCCGCCAGGCAGCGGTTCGTTTCAATGATGAGCTCGGCAGCCTCACCAACGTGACGGCCTCGTCGTTTGCCATGACGGCCGCCAAACTGAAGGTGCCGCTGCGCAGCACCACCCCGTTCCGCGCGGGTGAGCGCATTGTTGGTTTGGAGAGTGTGCAAGCGTTGCCGCAGCGCGTGGCAGGCCTGAACGCTGAAACGCCTTATACAGAACCTTTGGACGGTGATGGGTTTGTGGTAATTCCGATGCTTCAGACCAAGCTTGCTCCGGAGATTCCTTCCTTTGCGACGGTCCGCGAGCGGGTACTTCAAGACTACAAGATGGATCGCGCCCGTGCGGCGGCCCGCGAGGCGGGTGAAAAGTTCCAAGCGACGGCCACGGCTGGCCTAAACTCTGGAAAGCGCTTTGCCGACATCGCTTCGGCCGAGAAGACCTCGTTGATTCCTGTTCCGGAATTCACGACCTCGGCCCAAAACGTGGCAGGTATGGATTCGCGGCTGAACCTTTACCTCGTGCGCAACGCGGCAACGAGCGCCAAGCCCAATGGGGTTTCTCGCTACACGGAAAGCTCCGATGGTGGTTTCGTTCTGTACTTGGAGAAGAAGGAGTCGGTGTCCGATGAAGTCGTGAAGCAAGCCCTGCCTGCGGCTCTCATCGAAGCCCGGCAGCAGCGCCGCATGTCGGTGTTCCAGTCGTGGTTTTCCTCCGAGTTTCAGAAGTCGGGAGCCTTGGCCTCCAAGACGACCACGACTCTGTCTGGTGTTCCGCCCGCCCAATGAAGGCCCCTGGGCCGGTTATAAAACTCTCCGCACCGGTGACCGGCCAGTTCTGGTCTGTCCCCGTCGTCTACGAAGACGCCCGCCTGCTCGCCATCGACAAGCCGGCGCGGTTACTCACATCTCCAGACCGCTACGATCCGGAGCGCCCAAACCTCATGAAACTGCTCCATGCGGGCATTGAGCGTGGGACGGAATGGGCGGCGAGTCGGAAGTTGGACTATTTGGCCAACGCTCACCGGTTGGATTTCGAGACCACGGGTGTGCTTCTGCTGGCCAAGGACAAGCCGGCGTTGGTCCATCTGGCCAACCAGTTCGGCGGTGCGAAGCCCGAGAAGACCTATGTGGCCTTGGTACCCGGCAATCCGGAGCAGGACGAGTTCGAGGTCGATCTCAAGCTGATGCAGGATCCTCGTCTGACGGGCATGATGCGCTGGAACAAGGATGGCAAGAAGGCCTTCACGCGTTTTCGGGTCTTGGAGCGGTTCCGTGGAGTAACCTTATTGTCCTGCCATCCCGAGACGGGGCGAACCCATCAAATCCGGGTTCACCTAAAATTTGCGGGTTTTCCTATCTACGGAGATGAGTTCTATGGGGATGGTCGTCGACTATTTCTCTCGGCTCTGAAGCCGTCTTACCGTCTCAAGGAAGGGCAGGAGGAGCGGCCCCTGACCCCATCGCTCGCCTTGCACGCATGGAAGTTGGCTGTGTCCCATCCGGACGACGAGCGGCGGGTTGAGATCACCGCCCCCTGGCACGACGACCTAGAGGTAGCTCTTAAGTACCTCCGAAAGTTTGGTAAGTAGTCGCCATCTCACGATCTTCCGGGTGACCGGGAATCCGTGTTCTTGACCACGCTGTTTGCTTTCCAACGGACGGGCTTCGGACTTCAATTGTCTTCTAACCGTGAGTTACCAGGTCATCGCTCGAAAATACCGTCCCCAACGTTTTGCCGACGTGGTGGGTCAGGAACATGTGACCACCACCTTGGCCAATGCCATCCGTCTTGGGCGGATCGCACACGGCTACCTCTTCTGTGGTCCTCGTGGCACAGGCAAGACCACCTTGGCGCGCATCTTTGCCAAGGCGCTCAATTGCACTGGTGGACCTAGCGTCGAGTTTGACGAGGCCGACCCGAGAGTGAAGGAGATCACCGAGGGGCGTTCCTTGGATGTCTTGGAGATCGACGGTGCGTCGAACAACGGCGTGGACCAGGTTCGTGAGTTGCGCGATACGGCCAAGTTTGCACCAGCCTCGGGCAAGTACAAAATCTACATCATCGACGAGGTTCACATGCTCTCGACAGCGGCATTCAATGCGCTGCTCAAGACGTTGGAAGAGCCCCCGCCGCATGTGAAGTTCCTCTTCGCGACGACCGATCCCGAGAAGGTTCTGCCCACGATTCTGAGTCGATGCCAGCGGTTTGACCTTCGCCGGATCCCTGCGGCGCTCATCGTCAAGCATCTGGCTTGGATTGCCGAGCAGGAGAAGGTCTCGATCGATCCGGACGCCCTCTTGGCCATCGCCCGCGGTGCGGACGGCGGTATGAGGGATGCCGAGTCGACTCTGGACCAGTTGATCAGCTTCTGCGGAGACCGCATTGTAGAATCCGATGTGTTGTCGATGTTCGGCTTGGCGGCCCGTGCTCAGCTCATGCAGCTGGTGGACGCGCTTCTGGAGGGCAACATTGCCATCACATTGCGGCTTCTGGAGGAGCTGACCAGTTCCGGTAAAGACTTGGGGCGTCTGCTGGCGGACTTGCTCAATCATTTTCGCAATTTGTTACTCTTCCAGGTTTCCGGGTCCGAGGCAGGTTTGCTCAATGTCAGTGAGGCCGAGATGGGAGCGCTGACTCGCCAGGCCAAACACATCGACGCGGACGCCCTGACTCGAGTGATGGAGGTGTTGAGTGCGGCTGAGGGACGTCAGCGTGAGGTGGCTTCCAAGCGCATCTTCATGGAAGTGACGCTGCTAAAGGTCATCCAAGCCCGCGAGGCTACGAGCCTCGATGCCGTGCTCAAGCAATTGAAGGCGATGCGGGATCAGGTTCCGGCGGCTCCTGCGGGGGCGATGCCTGCTGCGTCTGCAACAAAGGTAAACACCGCGGCTCCAGTGGCATCGCCGGCTCTTGTAGTCGCCCCCACTGTGGTGTCGCCGCCGATCAACCCGCCGTTGTCGAACCCTCCGGTGGCTTCGGTTCCTTTAGTGGCTCCAGTCGTCAACCCGCCAGCCTCCCCCGTCTCTTCGCTTCCGATTCCGAGTGGACCTGCCAAATCGCCGTTAGATTCGGCCCCGTTGCTCTCGGAGAGTTCCCAGACGATCGAGGCGGTCTGGCAGGTATTGATGGCGCAATTGCCTCACAGTGAGGGACTTCTTCGGGCGGCACTGCAACAGAGTCGTGCGGAGAGTTGGTCACGAGAGACATTGACCATCGCTCATCCCCCTGAAGCCTATCTCGATACTGTTCGGAACATTGGAACCTTGCAAACGGTGCTTCAGACCATCACCGGTAAGAGGGTGTCGTTGCGTTTCGTGGTCTCGGAGAGCCTTTCTGTTCCGGAGTCGGCGACTTCTGGGGTGGGCACTGCGGCCGCATCTCGGGAAAGCACCCGAACCTCAGCTCCCGAGGTTAAGCCAACGGAGGCCAAACCGAAGGCGGTGGCACCGACCTTGTTGAACAAAGATGAATTCCTAAATGACCCGCTGATCCGTCAGGCATTGGAGGTTTTCAAGGGTCGGATTATGGAAGTCCGGGGACCGGCTGAAGCGAGTTGACACGTTGGGATTCCAATCATCGACCCCAGGGGTTGCCTCCGGTGGGATCTCTCGTCCAGACTGACGCCAGACAGGATAACAATTTCACTTCGTAACCACACACTATGAGCAGCGTTGGAAAACTCATGCGGCAGGCACAGCGGATCCAGCAGCAGATGGAAACCGTCCAAGCGTCCATCGCCCAGAAGACCATCGAAACCACATCAGGTGGGGGAGCCGTTAAAGTGGTCGTCTCTGGAGATGGACAGCTAAAAGCCATTCACATCAACCCGGATGCGGTGAACAAGGACGACGTGGCATTTTTGGAAGATCTTTTGCTGACGGCGATAAACCAAGGACTTGCTCAGGCCAAGGAGGTCTCTAACAAGGAGATGGGTTCAGTAACCCAGGGATTTGGCCTTCCGGGGATGTTCTGAACCCGGATTGATGCGATGACCGAGTTGCCCCTTCCGATTCAGGCGCTGGTCCTCGCGCTCAAATCTTTGCCTGGGATTGGACCGCGTTCAGCCGAGAGGATGGCTCTCCATGTCATCCAGATGGAGCCGGAGCGGGTGCGAGCTCTGTCCGAAGCATTGATGTTTGCCCGCGAGCGTATTGTCGCCTGCGAGCGGTGCGGAGGGTTGACCGAGTCTCAACCGTGCCGGATTTGTTCTGATGGCCAACGAGATGCTGGGATGCTCTGTGTGGTCGAACGACCTACGGACATTTTGAGTTTTGAAAAATCCGGTACCTTCCGAGGCAGGTATCACGTTTTGGGGGGTAAATTGAGCCCACTGGACGGCGTAGGCCCGGAAGATCTTCGGATCCGCGAGTTGGAAGCCCGCATGTCTGAGGGCCCTGTTCGCGAGGTGGTGGTGGCGTTGTCTGGGGATGTCGAGGGCGAGGCAACGGCCCACTACATCCGCCAGCGCTTGGCCGGAGCCGGTGTACGCATCACCCGATTAGCTCAAGGGCTACCAGCCGGAGCGGGTTTAGAGTACGCCGACGAGCTCACATTAAGCCGAGCCCTGGAGGGTCGACGCGAATTTTCATGAAAGCCTCACGAGTACCGCAAGCCGTCGTTTTTGACTTGGGCAAAGTGCTTCTCGATTTCGATTACGGAATCCTGGCCCGTCGCATGGCAAGCCAGTCCAGCGTCTCCGCCGAGGAGATCCTGACTGTGGTCAACCAGACCCCGCTTCTACATCGCTACGAGACGGGCCTTATCAGCGACCGTGAATTTTATGATGCGGTGGTTATGGCGACCGGGTTTCGTGGTACTGAAGAAGAGTTTCTGAATTGGTTCGGCGACATCTTCACTGAGATCGTCCCGATGGTAGCACTTCAGGGGGAGTTGGTTCGAAGGGGGGTACCCACTTACGTTTTTTCAAACACCAATGCACAGGCAATCCGCCACGTGCGCAAATCCTTTGCCTTCTACCGTGAGTTTACTGGCGAAGTTCTGTCCTACGAGGTCGGCTCCATGAAGCCAGACAGCCGGATCTATGAGGCTGTCGAGCGTGTCACCGGACTCTCCGGCAGAGACTTGCTCTATCTGGATGACCGTCCCGAGAATATTGCCGCTGGAGACTCCCGTGGATGGCAGACATGGATTCATGCGGATGCTGTAGAAACGGTCTCCCGTGTCTCGGCCCTGATGGGACTTTGAGTCTCATCCTGATCTTCAATCGAAGTTTCTCTGCCCAATCTAGATTTCGGACCTCTGATTTGCCCCTTCCTGCCGGTTCTGCAGGGCCTAACCGATGGCATTGACGCGGAGGTCGCGGAGTGTTTTTAGGTGAGGCAGAGGGACGCCGCGGATGGGACGAGCTCCCTCGA
>Ga0255131_1000207_pt1 | contig 20051 bp, 45 predicted proteins | sample Law_Yuk_RepC_8d_FD_188554 | JGI IMG/M metagenome (GOLD analysis project Ga0255131, IMG submission 188554) | Freshwater microbial communities from St. Lawrence River, New York, United States - Law_Yuk_RepC_8d | ecosystem: Environmental > Aquatic > Freshwater > River | place: USA: New York... | reverse complement strand
CTTGTAGAGATATTGAATAATATCAATTGTAATTGTACAGAAGAAAGTTATTGCAATCAAATTGAAGAATACTTTCCACATGAACATCTTATCATAGAAGGACATTCGCTTGTAAGTTTCGTATGTAAAATACCACAGTGAAGATGTAACAAGAAGGCAAAAGAGGATTGTCATTTTCTAGCTTTCAGTTTATTTAGGAATTGAGTTACTTCAACTGCAGACTGTTTACCTTGATGTTTATCAGGATGACACAATTGAATCATCTTACGAAGCAAATCTTCATCAAGAATAACTGCATGGTCAAGAAACTTTTGACCACCTTTTTCGTTAAGGACATCAACTAAATTATCCCATTTATCAAAAAGTCGCCTATATTTACCTTCGGTTTCTTTAAGTTTGTTATAGAAACTTTTTTGATCAATTCTTACGTACTTCAGTTCAATTTCCAACTGATCATGCTTCAATTTCAGTTCTCGATATTTTGAGTTACTTACAAACATTTTGATTCCTTGTTTGGTAGGACTGTTGGGCCAACGATCCCAATTCTACGGATTAAAAGTCCGTTGCTTCACCTTAAAGCTTCAATCCCATTATTTGGACGGGGTTATGCTCCCCGATTATAGCATCAATCTCATGCTCTGAGTTGTTAGGAATGACCTGACATTCGACTGGTGCCCCGAGTCAGATTCGAACTGACAAGGCCGAAGCCGGGAGATTTTAAGTCTCCTGTGTATACCGTTCCACCATCGGGGCTAAGTCTTTCAACTGTTCTTATTCTTTCTTACTTTATTAACTAGTCAAGTTGTTTTTAAGCAACAAGTTCAAGATATGTTAGAGTCTTCAACTTATCACCTGTTCCAAACTCTGACTTGTCGAATTGACGATCTCGTGCAGTTCGGAATGTACCATGTGTTTGCATTTCTGTCACTGCGTTCAGTACCCCCCACTTAGAACCATAGTGCATTTCAGAACCAGCACCCTTTTGATAGAAGTGCATCAAAGCATCTACTGTACGTTCAGCACCAATTGTAGTCTTACCTTTAGGTGCTGTCAACTTCGCAAAGAATTCCTTAGCAAAATCATCAGATACTTTTTGACTTGCAAGATCCTTCAGATTTGTAACAAACTTGTCCCAACCTGAATCAATCAAACCAAGATCAACCTTAAATTCTTTAGCATCAAACTGACTTGCATGTGTCTTGCGAACTACTTTACCCTTTTCAGACAAGGCTACCGTAAGAGTATTATTACACACAACACGAGTACTTGTAAACTTTGCTTGAGTGCTTAGTGTACCATCAGCAGAAGTTGTCAGCAATAGGAAACCATTGATTGCATCACCAGGGACAATTTCAGCAGTCTTATCCAATTCAGCAATAGCCCAGAAACGTTTACCACCAAACAAAGTACCAGCAGCAGACAATTTCATTTGATTCAATTCTGTAAACTCCCGAAAGAATTCAAGAACTTCTTTAGGCTGAACTACATGATATTCATCTGATACTACACCAAGAACATCAAATCCATCAGAACGATATAGCACCTTACGAGAAGGATCTGCAGTAATACCATCTGGAGTTTGATATCGCATGGTACTTTCATAAATCTTCCAGTCCATACCAGCAGCAACTTGCCATTGTTCAATTGATTGACCTTCAGGAAGGTATTGACCAAGTTTGTGCCATGTTTCAGAGCGTGCCCCTAGGGATGCAAATTCAATGAAACCATTTTTTCTGGAAGTTAGTTCATGAGCCATGTTATTCCTTTCCGTGTCGAGTTGTATATCCATGTGTACTAATGATTTTATCACGAAGTTCAGTTGCTTCTTTAAACTTCTCTTCTTTATTTTCTTCGTTGTATCTAAACAACTTTCTATGTCTTCCATTATCATCCGACCACTGTACCACATAATACATGTATTTTCTTTTTGTAGTTTGAGAGTACACACCACAAACTCCAGACTTATTTTTTAGAGAGATTTTACAATTTCTTAAGTTTGTTTTAACACTGCATTCTCTCAGATTCAACGGGGAGTTATTTGTTGGGTTTCCATCTATATGATCAATAACTAACTCATTATCTTTTAAAATTCCAGCTATTACTGCAATAACCCTATGTACTAACCACCTTTTGCCTTTAAACCTAATTCTTCCATACCCTTTTGCACTGACATCAATGTAAATTTCACCTGAAATCTTTTTAATAAAAGGGTATGAGTTAATTAAAATAAAATGGTCCTCCCATCTTACAGAAAAATAATCTAATCTATTAATTTTTGTCTCCTTATCAAACCAAGTCATGTTTAATTTTATTGAAATACTCATCTACAATTTCATGAACAGTTTGGTTATAACTTCGATCATAACTTGGATTCCAGAAATTAGTTTCAGATGCAAAATGTAAAGCTTGTTTAACTGTCAAGTATGTTTTACCTGTCTTATACTCTGAAGCTCCAAACTTCTTAAGACCACGAAGAGTTCGATTAGTGTCATGAGTATACCATCGATTATTAATCTTTACTGCAATTCCAACATGATGAAAGTTTACACGAAGCTTCTCTTCAGCTTCAATAGGACACAAAATCTTTTCATCGTTAGGAATCTTTTCTGTTTGATTACTCCAATCTACAGTGACAATTCTAACCTCAAAACCAAGTAGTTCAAGCATATTTCCAACAGTTGCAGCATAAACACAACAGCCACCGAAATTAATGCAAGGAACATTTTCATTTACTTCTTCTCCAATTTTCTTCAGGAGACTAACCAAACGAATTCGACTTTGAAGAGTAGAAATAATCTTGAACATTTTTCTTCCTAAAAAGTTAAGATGAAAGAATTGTATGAGTTTCTATAAGAGTTGTCAATACAGTGTTGCTTTGATACAACGCTCACCTTCTGGTAAAACGTAAGTCCTACCTGTATCAATATCAGTCACAGTGATCTTTCGAGCATGTACGTCACAACCAAGATGATATGGCTTATTTGCAATAGCTTTAACTTTTACACGCACTACATTTTTATCTACGCAAGCATAAAGAGAATCATTAACTTCAATGAGGTTTCCATACTTGTCTACAGGATCTACACAATCAATGTAAGGTCCACGATCAATACCTTCAGTAGTATAAACAAAAGTTCCTGTTGTTGTCCTTACTTTCTTGTCACCGTCAACAATAATATATTCCATGTGGTTTTCATAACCACATTCAACTTGAATTTTCTCACCTTGATAGATTACAAACTTTGTCTTCATGTTGGACCTTCTTTGTTGCGATGAAAGAATTATCTTCTACAAAAAGAAAAAGGTCAAGTACCTTTACGATACCTGACCTTGGTGTGTGGTTATTAACCCTTCAGCTTTTCGATCTGGGCTTGGAGTTCTTCAACAGAAAGAGTACTCAATGCAGCATCCTGCTTAGTTGCAAGGACTTCTTCAAGCTTCTTACGTTGTGACTCACGTTGTACGCGTTCTTGTGCTTCTGTAGCAGCTTGGACCTTCTCAGCAATGATGTGCTTCAGAATATCAAGTTGAAGAGTAAGCTTAGTCTTTGCAGGATTAACCTTTACACTGACAAAACTTTCTTCTTCTGCTTCCTTGATCTTGGAATTAACTGACTTTGCAATAGTATCCAGATCGAAACTATTACGGCTAGTCAGAGGAAGATCCCAAAGATCTTCGGTTGTCAAAGCACCACGAACACTATCAAAACGCAACTTTTGCTTACTTGCCTTTTCAAACATAATTTTCTCCTTTAGAAATTAACGGTAACTGTCTTACGGATGTTATCACCCTTGACTACAAATGTACAGGAATTCTTTTGTGTAGATGAGAAACCTAGACCAGATAGTTGTTTTTCAGCAACATTGCACTTAGTCTTATTTCCTAGAACTTCAAACACCTTTCGATGTTGTTCTAGATCACCTCGCAAGAATTCATTATAAATACCACGGCAGGGTTCATTATTCTTACAACCTTCCAAAATAAAGAACCAATGCTTATTACCTACAGCATTATTATCCCAATAGTTAGGACTATTTAGAACAGTATTAACCTTAACTAGAGTTTCAGTCTTGATTCCCCAAGTTTCCTTGGATACCCCTTCCATTTCAATTGAAGAACTTGCTGGTTTAATTTCAACAACTGAACCATTTTTCATTGCAACAGAACCTACTGTCACCATACCATTGACAGGCTTGTCATATTTTAGTTGACTAACTTTACCATTGCACTCAATTTCAATAACAAAACCAACATCACATGTTTCTTGTCGCAGATATTGATTTACAAGGATCTTGTAAGTACCATCAGGAATATGATTAATACTTACATTTTCAACTGGTGTACGACTATCCCTTCGACCGGCCATATTCATATCTACATCTAACCCACCCTGATGTTTACGTGAAATCTTATTACAATAATAAATACGTTCTAGTGGTGTATCTACATACAGATCTAGATCATCATAATTAAACCATGAAAGACTAATCCGAAGTGCAGCTTCAATATCACCACCAGCTTTCTTAACACGGGTCTTAATATCAGAATCAGCAATATTACCAGAATAAGACCATGCAAAATCATTATTCCACTTGAACAGTTTACTGACTCCAGAATGCACAGGAGCAGTCAAACTAACAAAGTTAGCAGCATGAGAATTCTTTAGCATCAATTCAACAGAAGTAACCTTAGGTAGAATCTTTTCAACGAATTCATCAATTGTCATTTCTTCTGCGGCATCTTCCTTAACCTTAGGCTTAACTGCAGCCTTCAGTAGAATATCTTCAAGACCGCCCTTCATCTTAACCTGAGTTTCTTTATTAACCCAAAGAACATTATTTACTGAAACATCTTCAATCACAGCAAATCGACGTTGCAAAGCATCTTCTAGATCCAAATCCTTAATGGTTTGCATTGCAGATTCAACCATCTTTGGAGTAATCAAAGCTGTAGGACGCTTATAGTTTGTAGGAGCAACCTTAGATTCAAAAGCCTTTACAGCCTTTTCTACATCAACACCTTCCGACAATTCAACAACAAGAGTACCAATAACTTCATTCTTAAAATGAGAGATATTCTGATTTACACTTGTGATAGTAAACAGATTCTTTTCAGATTCAGTCTTCAGTTTATCATACTTCACCTTTACATCACGGAAGTTCTTAACCTTAGCTTGAAATTCTTGACCACGATACAAACTGTTTTGCTTGATCAAATCAAGAACAGTATCCAATGCTTCAATTGTAATCTCATCAAGGCTTCGACGGAAGATATCAATCATTCCATTGAACTTCCCTCGGGCTTCATCAGGGCTCTTAGTGAAGTGCTTAGAATCAACAACACCATAAAAGTGATTCCAATTAATCACACCACCTTCAACAAGGAACTGTAGTGTCAATTCTGCACCATACTTGTTTTCAGAAGTACGATACAAACTCACAATCTTCTTGGACTTCAAGAAATCAGACAAAGCCTTAGAAACAATATCATAAGGGTATGGAAGCTTCTTGTAATCATCCCAAACTGTATGAATAACACCATCAATTACTGCTACAGAAGTACCAAGATTCTTTACAAAATTGCGGCAGCAACTGCATTGATGTTCAGTATTAGTCTTGTAAATTGGGTTAGTACCTTCAGGAAATGCAGAAATATATACATCCCAAAGCTCATCACCAGAAGCTTCAGTAACGTACATTTCATTCTTTTGAAGCTGTGTCAAAGTATTATTGACAGTCTTAGCAAAAATCTTAAATTCAGACATTGTATTCCTTTGTGTTGACGACAAGATGAAGTGTAGTTTAACTCTATGATCTTGTAAAGTTGTTTTTATACAACAATCAAACTTCAATAGTCAAGGTTGCAGATTCATTCAATACTGAAAATGTTGAATCAGCCCAACTGGCACTATTATCATCAGTACAGGTTATATCCCCATCAATATCAAAGAAAATAAAATGCATCATAACTGGTTTTAATTGCGACATACTTTTCACCTGAGTCTTTTACAACAATAAAAGGTTGACAAATAGGCATACCAGAAGGTTTTGGAGTTTTAATACTTTCAGTCTTATCAAATTTTACAGTAATCTTTGACATACTATTCCTTAATTGGTTGAGTTTTAGATTCTTTCTTTTTATCTTTATGCTTTCCTGCACCAGTCTTGGTTATAACAGGAATAACATAAGGATTACGTTTTGGAAGTTTCTTTTGTTTGTGCTTCATAATATAAAGGTTCAGGTCTAAATTTCCATTTTGGATTTTCAGGAAGCCTATCAATAATTCTTGAAAGATTCAGATTAATATCTTTGCCATTTGGATTGTATTCATTCCAAAGATTATTTGACATAAAGAATTCAATCATATGATCAGGCCAAATGATTTCCCTTACATTGAATTCTCTGAACCTGAGTTCATCATATAGAATAGAATGCCTTTCAAACAACCAAAGCATTTTATCTACAAAGAACTTAACATGTCCAGTTCCAAGCACATATTCATTTGGAACATTATCATACTTTGTTTGCATAGTTCCGTTCCAAACTGCATTCGGAATACGAATAAGTTCTCTGTACTCAGCCATCAAATGCTTATCACACAATTCAGAAGGATCAATTAGATTAATTCGAGTCATTAAAACTCCAAAGAAATATGCAAAGCTTGTGTATTTTTTACAGCATCTGGAACTTGAGGGAGGTATGAGATTCGGATGTAAGTACCTGGAATCTTGTAAGAAGGTACAAGCATTGGACGAACACCTGAACTGTAACCTGTAACACCTCCAACTGTCAAACCAAAGTTAGCATACTGAAATGAATAACCAGCATATACGCTATTCGCGAATTCCGAATTTGCATAAACCCCAGCCGTCCAACCATCTTTAATTACATAAACTCCAGGGTTGAATTCACGATAGTTTACATTACGATCAAAGTGATATGTACCAAGATGCAAACCAATGGTTGTTTCAGCCTTAACATTACCTGCTGAAATCAACAAACCAGTTGCCAAAGCAAACAGAATCTTCTTCATGTAAATCCTTAGTTGTTCAAGATGAAAGAATTCTAACTAGCTTTTAACTCTTCGTCAAGTTCTTGTTGTAGCTTTTTAACAACTATGTTTAATTCATTTTGGTCAATATTTGATGGGAGTGTAGGCTGACCACCGTATCTAACTACATCATTCTCTGAATCATACACCCAATCAAAATTAAAACAAATTCCAGATATATGAGTAGAATATTGATAATAATCTTCTTCGGCTTCAATATAACTTACTGAATGTTCTTTCATTAAATCTTTCAGGCAATTAAAGAATTTAATCTGATCTTCAATAGATTTAATCTTGGGATTCATTTTCAAACCATGTACCATTGTTGAAATACTCAAAAACTTCGTCAATAGTGTAATCAATTGAAGTAGGGATATTATCTTCATTAATCCAGCAGATTAACATCTTACCAGACCCAAAGGTACCAGTCCACAGATAATAATCTGTTGAAGAGTCATGTTTCACCTTAAACTTCAAACCTGCTACAATCAGTAGGTCATCTTTTGTCATCTTATTCATCTAAATTCTCCTTCATTCTCAAAATGAGTTCTCTGCACTTATCTTTGTTAGTGCCTAAAGTTTGATAACATCCTTCATAATATGTAGGACCAATATATGTTGAATTCTCAATTGAAGACTGTTCTTCTGAAAGACTCATTTGAAGCCTGTCTTCAATATAAAGAATTTCTTCTTCAGTTAAATATACTAGAGGCATAATTTACTTCTTTGAAATAGTTACTTCATAACCTTGTGATACAATGTAATCGATTGCTAAACCAATAGATTCAAAATTAGATGAACCAATTTCTGTGAGTTCATCTTCAAGAAACCTCGCCCGGCAGCGCATGTCAGCATTGAATTCAACAATATATGAATTATCCTCACGATCAATGGAAACTACCCTACCTTTTTGGTTTGCACGGTGAGGCATTGCCCAATGATATATTTCTCTATCATCAACAATTACTTCTGAACCTACTTGCATATTATTTCCTTTCAAAACCTGTACATTTTTCAACCCAAACTGGATCAAAGTCAATAGGCCATGTAAACCAGCCCATCATGATTCCATGAGTATTTCCTTCAATGATAAAAGAACCATCTGAAGATTGCAGGGACTTTGCTTGTTGTAGCATAAAGTACACAGAAGACTTTGGATCAGCATAAGGATTAACACAAGTCGAATGCGCTGAACCAACTATATTTTCTCTATGCTTGCAATTATAACAAGACTTTTCAGTTTGACTTTGCATCTAGAATCCTATATTCAATAATATCTTCAGGCATATCATCATGCCTCCAGCAACTGTTCCAATAATTAACTTTACCAACTTCAGTAGTATAATCTCTAAACTTAACTTGAATAGTTACATTCTCAGGGATATTTGGAATAAGACCATAGCATTTGATCCAATCACCTTCCTTTGTATATTCCAAGACTTTCTCAGCAAAGAATTCAATCTCTCGCTGAGTTACTTCTAGATTACTAGGATCAATTACAAGACCGCAATCATCTGCAATTTGTTGCAGGAGTTGATTTTTAAACTTAGGAATGTGCATACTTTGTTGTCTCCGAATAAAATATCATTGCTACAACATAATGAATACTACCAAGAATCCAGAGTGTCCAATGTTGACCATGATCCAATCCTGATAGAAGATTGCAGGACACAAACAAAGTACCAATTGTAAATAGAATTAGTGCTCTCATTTTAGTTACCTTCCTTTTCAAAGTCTTCAATTTCATTAACCTCTTGTTTGGACTCTTGTCTTGCTGTTTTACGATTAGTTTTATCTACATATTTTCTGAAAGGATGATCCTTTCCAGATTTGAAGGTACAACAACCGTATTTGCATTCAAGTTTATCTCTTCGACTATGACCATATGGTTTCATATTTACCTTTAATAAAACTTATGACTTCATTTGTATTATCAATAAAATCGATGATTTCCAATCTTAGCTTTCAACTTCAACTTAGTCAACCAAGGTTGTTGTTTTGAAGTCACATCTTTATGTATAAAGTACAAAGCTTTCTCAAGTTTAGGATTAGGCTCTATTAGCCCCGTATAGGCCCTCAGTGCGATTTCCCTAGCCTGTTGATATGCTTCTATATCCTTTGCATTTAAACCGCTTAAACGGCCTTTTAAGACGTTTACAACCTTTGTTGTCCTGTTTGCAGGACTATACCAGCTAAATTGAAAAGGTTGTTTAATGACCTTACAAACTGAAGGGGGGTAAGTCTTTGCTCTAGCTCTATTCATTACAACTTGAGCTACAGCTTCTTGCCCTTTGATCTGTTCACCTCTAGCTTCAAAGAAGATTGTAGCAGCTAAACAGTTGATCTCAACTTGATTTGCATAAGTTATGTTGCTAAAAAACAACAGAAAGATTAGTATATATTTCATGATTTAATTTTAAGAAATACCTAGAAACTATCTGCAAAAGTTATCCAACCTGAAGTATCTAGAATTCTTTGGAATCGCTTTTGTTACAGTGTTTGATCGAACATCTGAATTTTCTAGGTATTTCTTAAACCTAATTATTCATCTGATTCTTTAATTACAGTAGGAATATTTACTACAGGAATAGCATTGAAAACTTCTTCAATGAGATCAGATCATAGTTATCTGAAAACTTCTTATGATCTTCTGGACGTTGAATTGAACCTTTACCTGCTTCAAAGTATGCTGGCATTTATTTTCTCCTTTTATTCAGATTTCAGATTGTTGAATACTTAGTAGCACAGACAGGATTCGAACCTGTATTGACTCCGTTACACTGCTACCGCTTAGAAGGCGGCTGTGGTACTGTGCTACTAAATACTCAACAATTCAGTTGGTAGGCCGGGAAGGAATTGAACCTTCTTCAAAAGGTTATGAGCCCACTGCTTCTACCATTAAGCTACCGGCCCTAACTGATCAATTGAATTGCATATTGTACACAATCCGATTTGGTGCGATCAAAAGTCCCTTAACTTTAAAGCCTAGATATGCGCCAATTGCAGAACCAAGTACATCATACCCGAAATCTTGCAGACTGGCACATCCTGTAGCCAACTCATATGTGCCACCAATTGCAGAACTATACAAGAAAGATTTCATTGGATCATCAAGAACAAGACTTCCAACCCCAGCCATTACCATCGATCCACCGAAGTGCATCTGTTTGTCCTGCCTAAACTTCCAATCATCTTGACAAGTCTTGACTGCATAAGCATTAGAACACAAAAGCATAGAACTTGCAAGGGCTAAAACAGAAATAATTTTCTTCATGTTAACCTTTCAATAGTTTGTATCAGAGTCATTAAACAACTCACCACGTTTTGTTTTCCGCTGATCTGTATAGTCCTTCTTTTTCTTTTTATCTTTACTTGGTTTTTCATCCCAATCATAACGCTTAGGTTTACGAGTCTTTTGAAAACCACCAGATTCTTCAGAAAACATATTAATTTGCATCTTCAACCTTCAATTCACTATCATAACTATCTTTATATCGTACTGCAGTTTCAAAACTTACATCAACTACAATTGGATATAGAACTTGATTCATATAATTTACAGCAAATACATTACACAACTTTAGATCTGCTGTACTTCGCCTGATATCATACCCAGAAACTTCAGCACTTACAAGTTCTTCAAACCCTTGAATTTCTTCAACCATTAGTAGGTTCCTTTACTTCAATAACCTTAGAAAACACAGCAAAATGAAACAGATTCCCTTGTAAATCATAACAAATGGAATACATCCCATCTGGCTTTACAAAGTGATAAACTTTGTCACAATCCCGAAACTTGAAATAAGAGTCATTCTTCAGTTCATAAAGAAGAACTGGATCAGAATAAGGTGAACAAGGGAAATCTTTGATGTCATGTTCATTAATCATTTAAACCTCATATTGAATTTTGACTTTGACTACTTTAAGGGAAGCACCCAGAATGTCCATCTTCTTTGCTGTACGAGCATCAGCCCTTGTGTAGAAGATTTCAGGGTCAATTACAACTGGAGCAAGTTTATTTACAAGAGCCCATTTTGTAATCTCAATTACTTTAGGTTCTTTCTTTGGTTTAACTAGCTCAATTTCACATTCCGTGAAAATGCCTTTTGATTGACCTTCAAACTCCAGAATATAAGCCGGGCCACGTCTCCAATCTGTACAACGCTTTACTGTCATAATAGCATCAGCTCTTACAGAAGTACAAAGTTCAGATTTGATACCTTCTTCTGACATCTTAACTTTGTCACCAACTTTAAATTTGTGTTGCATTATTTACCTTTCGTTAACTTGTTTGATAACTCTATTGTACTTCTTTTCTATGCGAGTCAGCAATGTAAATTTCTTTCTGTTGCATGAAAGCTACAATGTCATCTTCACTGAAAAGTTTGTGCTCTCCAAACACATTGTAAGATGAATCAATCCCAACGTCAAGAATTTTTCCTTGCCCTTGAAACATACCATGAGAATGTCCATGCAGCATGTAACTACCGTAATGCTGACGATTCCAAGACGAAATAGGATAATGCATGCAACAAGCCTTACCTCCTTGAATATCTAATTCAAGATAGTCTTTCCAAGTTAGAATAATCTTTTCAGATACTAACTTATTCAGATGTTGTTCATTGTCATGATTACCTTTGATTACAATCTTCTGTCCTTTCAATCCTGAAAGGAACTCTGAGGTATCAGTATACTTACCAAAAGAAATATCTCCAAGAATATACACAAGATCTGAATCAGTTACTTGATTATTCCAAATTGAAACCAACCATGACTCATGATCCTCGACTGAAGTAACTAGCTTACGGTCAGTGAACTTACAAATGTTCTTGTGAAAAGCGTGTAAATCCGAAGTATAGTATTTCATTTAAATTTCCAATATTAGGTTAGGATCAAAGTTTAAATTCTCTTCACCATATTCAGTAATATAACCTCTTGGGTTACAGACTACTCTACAAGACTTTTCAGAATCATAAGCTCTTATAGTATAATCGAAATTATTATGAACGTGTCCATGACACCACAAGTCAGCTTGAGTAATAAAGTTGTCAGAGAAGTTATTGCACCAATATGAATTGAATGGTACTGATCCTGAATAATTCTCATGAACTGAGTGTAGTGAAGGTGCAAAATGCGTAACTACTATTTTCTTTTTATCCTTATATTGTTCAAGAAATTCAGCAAGTTTGGATTTACTGAATCTATGTTCTTCTAGCATCAAATGAGAAGACCACCCTGTAATATACCTACAATCAGAAATGTTGTATTCATACCACTGTCTCAATTTTGTTTTAAGGTCATCACCATAAGCGTTTAAACCAGACCATAAAGTTGATCCAAAGATCAGTATGTCATTAACCTCAATGTAATGATTCTGGAGCACAGTCAGATTCTTATGATCCTTCTGAATAGAACTGAAAGTCATCATTTGAGATTCAAAAGAAGCACCATAAAAATCATGATTCCCAGGGACATATATGATTTTACTATCTGGATTATTTTTACATAGTTCTGCAAGATAGTAAGGATTCTCCCCAAGATCCCCAGCGATGACAACAAGATCACATTCAGGGAACTTATGAATATACTCTTTGAAGTCTATGTGCAAATCTGAAATCAAATGAATCTTCATGTCACCACCTTTTAAGTTTACCCTTCTTACCTTTTTGAATAGGACCATGTTGAAGATTCTTTTTCTTTGGAACTTCAATTTCTTTCATATCAATCATTTCATCAATAATACGAAGGTTGCATGTTTCATCAAACCAACTTTTAGCAAAATTATTCCCAGCAAAGATAATCATCTCATTAGGTTTATATCCGCCTTCTCGGTCTTTCAATATCTTAAAAGTAACAACAGAATCAGTTGGAATATCTTTCTGAATCTTAATCCAAAGATCTAGCATGTCAGGCATCTCTGATTTGCCACGTCTTAGGATTGTATATTCATAAACAGAAGCTTGAGTTTCATTTTGTAGCATACAATTCCATGTGTCGTTGTTTCTTTAACTCTTGAATCTTGATACCTTGTTTATACATTCCTACTCGGATTGTAGCATCATCTACAGCCAGAACCTCTGTCATGTCTGGTGTCTCAAAAGTCATTACATAACTTCGGAACCATGGTGATTCATTTACAAAATCTTTAGCCATACTTTCTGATCTCACAAAGAGTCCAAGCGGTTCAGGTTTTGATCTGAGAGTTCTATCTGAATCTGCAAATAATTCCCATATGTATCGTGGCTGATTGAGCACAGAAATAAAATGACCAGTTTCACTATCTGAACTGAGGTGCAAGCTGATAGGTTGATACTCTCCATTAGAGAATGTCTTGATTTCAAGATTACCATACTCGTCATGCAACCGTTTGGCAACTTCAATAAATTCTAGTAATTTCATTTGAACTTAAACCCATGCTTTGCAAAAGTAGTTACTAAATAAGTTACAAAAATTCCAACGGGACCAAATGTACCAAGAATAATACCAAACAAAATAGAACTTGATCTATTTTCGTCATAAAGATCTTCAGCCACAGTAGGAAACTCACCACAAGCATATGCAAACAACATACTGTAATTTACTACAGAACAAATTGCCCAAATAATAAGTAGAATTGAGAGTAACATAAATTTCCTTTAAATTAATTGCAAGGGATACCCGTCATAGCAGTGTTGTCTAACTCACAGAAAAAGGGGCAAAACACTAAGCCAAATCTGTAAACAACCCCTCATTTGATTTTACTCAAACTGGACTACCTCTAGTAGCCTTATCCCTTGCGAAACCTTTACTTGAACTTCAAACCGTGTTCAGCAAAACCACTGATGAACCAACTAAATAGAATTGACAGAGGTCCAACTACAAATGACATCCCAATTGAGATTAGAAGACTGTACCCAAGATCTCGCCTATAGAAATAATCAGCCGACTCTTCATCTTGGTAATCATTCTGAGCAGCAGCAAACAGCATTGAATATGAAATAACTACTGAAAAGATAAAGACAATAGCAAGAATAAAATTCACTAGCATTTAATTTTTCCTTTAAATTTCTAACTTGTTGACAATGATACCAGCTTGATTCAGCAAGTCAAGACCTTTTGTGTCTCTGTATTGTTGTAGATAAACAACACGTTTGATTCCTGCTTGGATCATCATAGCACTACATTGAATACAAGGACTGAGTGTAACATACAAAGTACTTCCTAAGACTGAAACACCTTCTCTTGCGGCTTTCATGAAACAGTTTAGTTCACTATGCAAAACATCAGGTTTAGTTACTAGAACTTGTTGTCTCAGGATTGAATCAGGTACAAGAACTTCACATGTGTTATCCATTCCTGTAGCTGTACCATTATAACCTGTTAAACAAACCCCTTGTGTTGTAACTAAACAACTACCAACTTTAGCACGAACTGCTTTCGACATACTTGCATGCAACAAAGCAGTCTGCATATAAATATAATCTAATGATTCTTTACTTGGCAATTAGTTTCTCCTTAAACATAGAATAGTTGATAACTAAGACCAAGACAACTTTCACACCCACCACGTTCAAGCCATTCAGGATCAATACCGGAAGGACTAGTATTAAGTCCTTCACCTGTTTTACCATCCCAATACTGTAATCCATTTACATCACAATCTGGACATTTTCTCCACTGAATTTTACCTTTACACAATAATTGCAAATCTTCAAGATCAATACCGTATCGTGAATGAATCATACTTCCTCCTTTACCCAGCCATTTTCAGTTGTATATTCAACAATCTTAACTCCAAAATCCTTAATAGCTTCTTGACAAATAGGACAAGGTTTAGCCATAGCCATTGTTGAATCCTTTAGGTACCTTTCTACTGTCAAGCGATATGCAACTTTATCACCACTACGAATCAAACATTGAATCTCAGCATGAAGTTTATCCTTGCACTCAAGATTGACTCTTTGTGCATAAGACTTCTGCAATGGATGAGATTTATTGTATTGATTATGACCTACAGAGATAAGTCTACCTTTTCGGTCATAAGCTTTAGCAATAATCAGATATCTAACTTTAGACATTAATTTAAAATCCTAGATAAACAGCAGGAAATGCTCCAACATCACCTTCTTCACAATCTTCTAATTGAGTTTCAATACCGTATTCTTCTTGGTATTCAATTTCAGTAAGCCATAAAGAATGAACAGTTCCTACTACACAATATTCAAAGTCTTCAGATTTAACTACAACAGCTTCAGGATTACATTCTTGAAGCTTTTCTATTAGTTCTTTGACTTTCATTCCAGTACCTTTACGAAACCTTTACGCTTCATGGCAAGTTCTTTTGTAAGCTTATTAGCTGGAATATAGAATCCAACAGAATCACTCTTACATAGTACTTGGTATTTCTTTTCAGCTTTACGATACCTAAAATCTTTGAAAATACTGAAGTTTACATCAGTGTTCAATTCAACCCAAATATTGTTACCAGTGTGAAAATATTCCAAAGATTCACCATCAGCAATCCATCGTAGAACTTCAGCCAAAGGATGTTCATACTTAGAAGTTTCGTCATCAATGATATTAGACTCTTTGATTCCTGTCTCATTAGTTTCTAACCAAGATGGAGAAAACCAATAACTTTCATGAAAAGGTTTTGAAAATTTAACATAAGCCTGATCCCCGTCAAACCTAGTAATTACACCCTTGAAGCTGATAAAGTTTCGTAATGTATGAATATATCCACTATACCTAGTACTACCTTCAATAATTGTAACCTCATCACCAATTTTAAGTTTCTTAAATTGTTCTCGATTCATGATATTCCTTTATTCGTGCTTCAATAGCCATTTGTTTGAAATTGCCTTAAAACTTTCACTTGCATTAAATTTCTTAAATACAAGACCTTCTCTTTCGGTTACTCCATTCAACATAGACTTACCTTCTGCATATGCAAGCACATCTTCAATGTTGTCTTGTTGCAGTACTTCAGAGTATAACACAGGAACATGCAGAAGCTGTAGTTTTTCTACAACACTCATACGGTGAGAAGGAACGAAATATTGTTGTTCATCAATATCAAAGATGTCGAATACATAGAACTTGAAATCAGTCAACTTATAAATATTGTCATTGATCCCAGGACCAATTAATTCACCTTGAACTGCCATGTTCTTACCAAGAGATTTCAATGCTTCAACAGCACCTGAAGAATGTGCAGTCTTCCAGAATGTATTATCCAAGTCTTCCTTCAATTCGAGATTACGAGAACATACACCAACTTCTCCATCCTTGAAATAAACCGTCATACTGCTTCCATGCAACTTTTCAGTTACTTCCCAAGTGTTACTCTCAACATACCAATCATTGTATTTATTCTTGAGGTTTTGAATTCGTTCTTGATCAGTCTTAGGAATGAAATAAGGAAAAGAACCTTTTGCGTTAGCAGCTAGGAATTCTGCAGGAGGTTCCCATTTTTGAATACCAAGAAGTTCTGAAACATCTGATCCTTGATAAATTACTTCACAAATTTCCTGTCCTTCATCGAATTTACTATCAATAAATAATTCAATGCATTCTGAAATAGGAAGTAGCAAACCTTGAGATACAATACCTTTGAGTTTCTTAGTACGAAGACGTTCACCTTCAATACCATTAAACTCCTTTGGAAACTTTCCAGGCTGAGTTAGAAATGGAGCAACAGAAGTTGGAATAAAAGAATCAATCTCACAGTACACAACAAGATCACCAACTTTATAATTCATTGCCTTTTGAGCAACAACAGTCCATCCACCAATCTTAATTGCTTCAATAAGATCTGCACCTTCAATTGGTTCAATCTTGTCAATCCTACGAATTGTAGCCATACTACGTTCAGACATATTTTCTCCTTAATAAACTCTAACCCAATCTGTTACTTTCTCAAGTTCTTTACCTGACTTGTCCCAAGTATACACTCCAAATTCAGGAACTTGCAAACAAACCTTAGCAAAGTTGTCAGAAATGCGTTGTATAAATCCAACAACTTCACCAAACTTAGTATAGAACTTTACAGAATCTTTAACTGCAAGAACTTTACCTTGTTTATCTTTCATTATGTCAGCATCTTCTTCAGTTTACGCTGGATATTCATAAGCTTTTCTTCGTCTTGACGCATACTCTTAAAAGCTGTTTTTAGTTCATTCAGACGATAATAACTATATTCTCCTTCAACTGTCCCTGGAATACTCTTATCCCAAGCTTCAGTGATTTCAATTTTAGTAATAGTCTTAAAGAAATTAAGATCACGCAGAGATTTCCGAATCTGGGAACTAACCTGTTGTAATTCAGCATGAGTAAATTCAGGCTTAACAACTTGAACCTTAACCTTTTTCTTACTTTGCAAAATAACTGGCACTTTCATTTTATTTCCTTTCAATTAAATCCAATATCGTTGTAGTCATACTTGAAATGATCAAGTTCTTTGTGTAGTGTAAATACAGCACCATCTTGTATACAGTATCCAGATAACCTACCTCTAAATGCCCCAGTGTCAATATTAAGTAGATTACCGAAACATAGAGGTTTGTCTACAATAGTATGACCTGAAACAATCAGGCTAAGATCAAGATGAGAAAACTTAATCAGTCTTTCCCTCTCCTTTTCATTCAGGAGATTGATAGTAGGACTAGGATGATCATAGAACTTATAAAAACAAGCTCGACCCCAGAAACTATAATCACCATCTAAAGAAGGAAGAGTAAGCATTTCTTTTAGAGTATCTTCATCTTCAATATCAGAATCAGTAATAGGTCGATCAAAATTAGACACATTAAGTTCAGCATGAAGAATATGAACTTGCATATCATATTGATCTATCACTGTAAGCATTCTAGGAAGAGTCTTAATCTTTTCAATGATTTTATTCAGACCAATTTCATCCCAAGTCCAACGAGGATAGTTATCAATCCAATTACCTCCATTGTACATGAATGCTCGACCATAAGGCGAAGTAGGATTACTTACATATTCAATAAGCATTTGTTCATGATTACCAGGGATAGCATAAACCCAATCCTCAAGTAAAAGCTGAAGACACTTCAAACTCTGTGGACCTCTGTCACAAAGATCACCAACAAAGAAAACACGATCCTTAGTCTTATCAAACTTCAATAGATCCAATGCTTTCTCAAATAGATCATAACTTCCATGCAAGTCACCAAAGATATAATCCTTACCTTCAGTGTTTGCTGGAATTACTTCTCGTAAATTATTAAATTGCATAGAAAGTCTCCTCATCAGTCAATTCGAATCTTAGTCCACTCCAAGCACAGTCTAGACAATAAACTTTTGCATTATCATCGCCCGCTTTTACAGTGAAACAATAATGCTCAAGAGTATCAAGCATTAACATTTGTTCTTCAGTTACAGTAAGTCGTGGGCTGGTGCATTCTGGACATTCAAAATATTCAGTTTTCATCATCACTCCATTTAATAATGACACGGAATGTTCCATTTAGGAAACCATTTTCATCCTTGGGGACGTTGCTTTGATTTAAACATGTTGAAATATCCTCTTCTAAATCAATCAGAGATTCATATGTATATTCTTGATAAAAGATTTCTTTCATATATTCCCCACCAAGTTAAGTTAACGAAGTGTACATCTGTAGGTAAGCATTGTCAACAAACTTTTCAACTTCTTTATGAAATCTTTGTGGTGTATTTGCAACAATGCAAGTATCTGCATCATAGAAATATTGTGTCAACTTACCATTAATCACATATGCCCAAGATCTACCTTCATCATCGTCACGAACTAATACCACTTCAAATCTAGTTCCTTCTTCTGGAACAATATTTTCCAAATCATAAATAAGTTGTTTAAATGATTCACAATGATTATGATCTAGAATTTCACCATCTTCTTTATCTTCAGTATCTCCATCTTTTACAATCTCAATATCCCATTCATAATAAACCATTTAAAATTCCTTATTCAATAGTTGGAGCATGCACAATCGGAAATGTTCGACCAATAGAAGGACGAGCAAGATCTGGATTATTCTTCATCCAATCTTGAACATACCAAAGTTGTCCACAACCTCCACCGATATCATCTTGTCCTGCAGGATTAAAACAACGAGTAGAATATCCATATTCATTAAGCTTCTGCATAAAATCTTCAGCAAGAGTTCGTTGCCTTTCATTTGCAGCAGCTACAGATTCCTGACGTTCACATACTACACTAATAGTTGCTTGCCATATGCCGGGGTTAAACAATGAAAAAATATTATCAGCATCTTTCTGACTTGAATTATTTTCATGAGCACAGTAATTAAAGAATGGTTCACGGCCTGTTGCAACCCACCACTTTTCACCCTCTTCGGCAATTTCTGCAAGAGTCAGTTTAGCCTTGAACGGAATCAACTTATTACGAGCTTCATCTGTACTTTCATGCACACTGAACTGCAGACCTACAGTTGGAATTTCAACAGACAATTGACGAACACGTTCATAGTCAACCTTTGGTGCAGAAGTACTAATCAATAGTGCAAAGTTAGGATACAACTTATATAGTTTACGAATAGCATCAGAAAGACCTTGGAAGTTAAGCAATGGTTCGCCCATAGACATGAACATGATCTGACACTTTTTAACTTTATCAGGATCAATCCCTTTGTCAGAAAAAAGGTGTTGTACTTGAGCAACAATTTCATCACCTGTGAGTGAACGTACAAAAGCATCCCCGGCACCACAGAAGCGACATCCAACAGGACAACCACTTTGAGTACTACAACAGATTACAGTACGATCTTCATATGTCGGATACTTATACAGAACTGCTTCTGCTACAGCATTACCAAAGTCAAAAACATACTTACAAACATTTTCATCACTAGAGTCTACTCGCTTAACTTGCATAAAACCTCCTTAAGTTCAAAGTTGTGCAATCATAACAGTCCTGCTGAAGAAGTCAAGGGGCTTGACAGAAAAAATTTTAAGCATACAATTGAGTCTGCGGGGTTACGGGGCTACCGGGGAC
>Ga0255131_1000206_pt1 | contig 20070 bp, 13 predicted proteins | sample Law_Yuk_RepC_8d_FD_188554 | JGI IMG/M metagenome (GOLD analysis project Ga0255131, IMG submission 188554) | Freshwater microbial communities from St. Lawrence River, New York, United States - Law_Yuk_RepC_8d | ecosystem: Environmental > Aquatic > Freshwater > River | place: USA: New York... | reverse complement strand
CGCATTCGTGGGAGTCCAGCAGATTGCCCAGCTCAAGGCGCAGGGCCAGACCCAGCGTTGTCAGGGAGTTGCGTTCCACGAACACACTGAGGTCTTCGCGCTGATCGATTTCCTCCCAGCGGTCGATATCCGGCAGCGGCCGGTTGCCCTGGTCGGCGCCCAGGAAGTCGATGCCGTAATTCAGGTTCCAGGCGGGGACGTCATGGCGCAGGGTGACCCGGTAGTTGCCTCGGTCATTGGGTACCAGGCGGCGGGTGCGTTGAGTGAAAGGGTCGATCGTTTCGGAGGCCCGGGCCAGGATGCTCACATTCAGCAGCAGCCCTTGCGTGAACCGATAGCTGCCGTTGAGCTGGAGCGAGAGCACTTCGCCATCGCCGATATTGCCGTTGGCAGAAGTCAGCGGTCCTCCCGGCACGGTGGTGTTGATGCGGCCAGTGGCATCACTGACATCCCAATAGGCGCCGCGGGCACTGAGTACGATGCGCCCCTGCTGCAGACGGTGTTCGACGTTCAGTGTATAGCGCCAGGTCTGATCCTGTTTCAGCTCCGGATTGCCCGCCACGGTGTTGCGCTCCTCGTCGCGCTGATCGGTGGCGGCTGCGAAGTCGGCGAAGCGCAGCTGGCCGATGAATTTCTCCACGGAAAAACTGAATTGCAGTGTGCTGCTGTAGTCAAAACGCAGGTCGGCCTTGGGCTTGGTGAAGCGGAAATCCCGCGAGCGGCTCACATCGCCGGACTGGCTGATGGTGGATTGTTCCACCGCCAGCGTGCTTTCCAGGCGCAGACGCGGGCTGATCTGCCAGTGGTGCACCACGAAGCCTTCGTAGCGCACTTCTTCGATCAGCGATCTGGCGTTGGGCACGGCCACCGGGCGCAAAGTGCCAGCCTGCAGCTGAGCCAGTTGCAGCACAGTGTCCAGTAAAGTCAGTGCGCGCTGCAGGCCCACTTCCACATCCTGGCCCTGCCGCAGCGGGCGCGAATACACAGCGCGCTGAATGCGCTCGCCGTTCACCGTCGCGGTGTCCAGCGCCAGGTCCTGCTGGTCGATGCCGGGACGGACGTCCAGACGAAAGCGCTCCCTCAAGGTGTCTTCCACGCGGCGGTTGTTCACCGTGAGCAGCTCCAGCTGGCTGCCATCGGCAAAGCCGTGGTTGAAGTTCAGGCCCAGCTCCCAGCTGTCGCGGGTGGCGTCATAACTTTCGCGCTCGCGGGAATCCCGTGCCGGGTTGCTGTTGAAGTCGCGAATGAAGCGTTCGATCAGCCGGGGCGGATCGCTCTGCTCGGCCTGGATGTTCACCGCCAGCACGCTGTCCGGGCTGAGCGTGTACGAGAAGGCACCGTTCAGGTTCAGATTGACCTGGTCCGTCACTTCCTCGGTCAGGCGCAGATCATTGGGGGCGAAGCTGCCGGTGCCATGGATGCTGTCTTCACGGGAGCGCAGGGCCTGGTACTCCGAGCGTCTTTCCAGACCGACGCGGTAATCCAGGGCATTGGCACTGCCGATCAGACTCAGGCTGCCGCCAGGTTCCACATGGGCATCCTGGTAGCGCGTGGCAGAAGTCTCCGCGGTGACGGAGCGCTGGGTGCTGGAACGGGTGACGATGTTGATGATCTGGCCCTGGCTGCGCACACCGACCAGGTCACTGGAGGTGCCGCGGATGACTTCGATGCGTTCCACCTGATCAAAGGGGATGCGGCGCAGCTGGGTTTCGGCGTTGTTGTCGCGGCCGCTGAGCCGGCGGCCATTGATCAGGATGTTCTCGGTGGCGCTGAGGCCGCGGGCGTTTTGATTGCCGGTGGGAGCTTCAAGCGAGACCGTGATGCCGGGGATGCGGTCTATCATGTCCCTGACCGTCACGGGGTTCCATTGCTGGAAGAATTCGGCGCTGTAACGCAGTGTGGAGTCGTCGGGGGCGGCGTCGGCAGCGTGCAGAGCGCCCGGCATCGCCAGGCTCAGCAACAGGCAGGCAGCGGCCAATGTGTGGGAGCCAGCCGGCAGGCGCATGCCTTTCTTGTGGGAGCTTGCCTGCAAGCTATTGCCGGCCCTGTGGGAGCTTGCTTGCAAGCGATGGTCTCCTGGTTCGCGGGCAAGCCCGCTCCCACTGGCACCTTGGCGGGTAACGAATCCTGTAATCATCTGTCTTCCAATGTCTTGTTGTTGTGGAACTGGCAGCGGATGACCTTACTTGCAACGCCCCCAATTTCCAAGGAGTATCTGCGCCATGAACGCCCTTGAACATCGCATACCCCCACCTTTGGTGATGCTGCTCACCGCTTTTGCCATGTGGCAGTTCGCCCGTCTGCTGCCACGCGTCGAGGTGGACGACACCGTGCGGCTGGTGCTGGCGGGCCTGTTTCTGACCGATGCGTTGTTCTGTTGTCTGGCGGGGGTGTACAGCTTCCGCAGGGCGCATACCACCGTTGACCCGCTGCACCCCGAGAAAGCCAGTCGCCTTGTGACCGGTGGCATCTACCGTGTGTCCCGCAACCCGATGTACCTTGGCTTTGCCATCTTTCTGCTGGCCTGGGCGGTGTTCCTGGCCTCGCCCTGGATGCTGCTCGGCGTGCCGGCCTTCATGGCTTTCATCGGCCGCTTGCAGATTCAGCCGGAGGAGCGTGCGCTGGAGTCTCTGTTCGGTGAGGAATACCGGGATTACAAGGCGCGCGTGCGCCGCTGGCTGTAAGAAAAAGCGGCGCCCGGGACGAGGCGAGCCTTTGTGGCGGCGAAGCGAGCCGGCGCGCTGAAAGCTTTTCTTGTTTGCCCCTTCTTCGCAGGCGTAGCATAGCCGCGCCTGTCTCCACGACTCCCGACGAAGGTGCCTTTCTTGAACGAACTTGCTTCCGGCGTAACGCTGTCTGACAAAGACAAGCGCACGACCCTCATTGCTCTGCTGATCGTTTTCCTGCTTGCCGCCCTCGACATGACCATCCTCTCCACCGCCATGCCGCGCATCGTTGCCGAGCTGGAAGGGCTGGAGCTGTACGCCTGGGTCACCACCTCCTACATGCTGGCCTCCACCGTGCTGGTGCCCATTTACGGCAAGCTGGGAGATCTGTATGGGCGCAAGCTGATTCTGGTGATCGGAATCAGCATTTTCCTGCTGGGCTCGATGCTCTGCGGCATCAGCGGCGAGTTTGGCGACCTGCCCCTGCTGGGTGATGGCATGCAGCAACTGATCATCTTCCGCGCGGTCAAGGGTGTGGGCGGCGCGGCACTGTTCACCAGCGCCATCGGCATCATTGCCGACATTTATCCGCCGCTGCAGCGTGCGAAATTCATGGGCCTGTTCGGCGCCATCTTCGGCATCGCCAGCATTGTCGGTCCGGCCCTGGGCGGCTTCCTCACCGACTATGCCACTGTGACGATGTTCGGGCACGAGATTGCCGGCTGGCGCTGGGTGTTCTATGCCAACGTGCCGCTGGGCATCGTGGCGTTGTTGATGATTGCCTACAAGACGCCGCGCCTGAATCACGGCAGCAAGGGTGTGATCGATTTCGCCGGGGCCTTCCTGATTCTGGTGGTGTTCATCCCATTTCTGCTGGCACTGACCTGGGGCGGCAACCGCTACCCGTGGAACTCGCCCATCCTGCTGGGCATGTTTGCCGTGAGCGCGGTGGCGCTGGTCATCTTCGTGCTGGTGGAGCGGCGCACGCCCGATGCCATCATGCCCATGTCGCTGTTCAAGAGCCGGGTGTTCGTGATCACCAATCTGACGTCCTTCGTGATCGGCATGGCCTTCCTGGGCGTGGTGATGTTCATGCCGCTGTTCATGCAGGTGGTGCTGGGCGTCAACGCCACGAACAGCGGTTTCTCGATGTTCCCGCTGATGGTGGGGCTGATGGCCGGCAGTATCCTGAGCGGCCGCATGGTCTCGCGCTCGGGACATTACAAGCCGTACATGGTGGGCGGCGCCGCCGTGCTGATTCTGGGCGTGTTCCTGCTCAGCAGCATCGGGCCCGAGACCACTCAGCTGGATCTGGCCTGGCGGATGGTGGTGGTGGGACTCGGGCTGGGCCCGTCCCAGAGTCTGGTGAACCTGATCGTGCAGGCGGCCTTTCCGCCCTCGCAGATCGGGGTGGCCACCAGCTCCACGCAATTCTTCCGGCAGATCGGCAACACCGTAGGCGTGGCCATCTTCGGCACGCTGCTGACCCTGAACCTGACCGCCGAACTGCCACGTCAGCTGCCTCCCATGCCGACTTCTGCCAGCAGCCCGGCCTTCGACATGAGTCAGGCCCAGAACAGCGTGATGAACCCCGGTGCCCTGCGGGCCCGCATTGAAGGCGATCTGGAAACCATGCTCGCTACTCTGGGCCGGGCCTATGCGGGCGACGCCGAGGCCATCGCGGCCGTGCAGGCCAATACCCAGGTGCCGGCGCAGATTCGCGAGCAGGTGCTGGGCGCAGGCCAGCAGGTGCTGGCCGCCGCCGAGATCGAACAGCGGCTGACCACCCTGCGCAACCTGTTGAACGGGCAGGTGGAGACGCTGGTGACACGCATCGAGTCGGGCGTGCGGCTGGCGTTCTCCAATGCCATCACGGCCATGTTCAGCGCCAGTCTGTGGATCATTCTTCTGGGTTTCGTGATGAGCCTGTTCATCCCGGTGATCTCGCTGCAACGTCCGGAACCGGGCGCTGTGGCGACCGAGGAAGGCGCTGGCGCAGCGGAAAACGCCGCGCAGGGTTGAAAGGCGCATGGCCGGCAGGTTTAATGGCGGGCATTGGCCGTCAGCCCGACGGCCGTGACCGAGACCGGCCATGCACCGCACCCGTCCACTCCTGCAAGCCTTGCTCCCTGGCGTACTGCTGAGCGGTGCCCTTCTGACCTGCCCCTCCCTGGCTCTGGCGCAGCCTCTGGCGGATTCGTTCTTCCAGCAGCAGGGTCAGCCCGCGATACCTGACATCGAATACGACCCGGGCGGCGAGTTCAACTTCGTGCGGGTGCAGTTCGACACCTGGCAGGGCGGCGGGGGCGGCTGGGGCTTCTTCGGCGATGGCGGCCCTACCTGGTCCATCGATTTTCCCGGCGCCGACATGAACTTTCTGCGTGGCGTCTCGCGCCTGACCAATATCCGCGTGATGCGCGACCCGATCGTGCTGCGTCTCGACGACGAAGCCATCTTCAACTATCCCTTCCTGTACATGCTGGAAGTGGGACAGCAGGGCGGCATCATGCTCAGTGAAGCCGAGATCGAGAATGTGCGCGAGTACCTGCTGCGCGGCGGCTTTCTGCTGATTGACGATTTCTGGGGCGAGCGGCAGTGGAGTAACTTCCATGATTCGTTCTCGCAGATATTTCCCGACCGCGAGATCGTCGAGCTGCCCCATGACCACGAAATATTTCGCACCTATTACGACATCGATGGCCCGAAGATGATCCCGGCCCTGAGCCGCGACGACACCCAGGGCGAGCAGGGCATCGATGTGGCCAGCAACCACGCCATCCTCGATGACGACGGCCGCATCATGGTGCTGATCAACTGGAACTCCGACATGGGCGACGGCTGGGAACACACTTATCACCCCTACTATCCGACGCGCTATGCCAATGCCGCCTACCAGCTGGGCATCAATTACCTGATCTACTCACTCACGCACTGAGCGCAACCGGCGCTGCACGCGTCAGGACTTCTGCATGCACGCTTTCGCCCGCCTTCTGGTGCAACAACGCAATGCGCTGCTGGCACTGGCCGTGCTGCTGTCGGTGCTGCTGGCGGCGGCGATTCCCCGCACCGGCTTCGATACGTCCCTCAGTGTGCTGCTGACGCGCAGTGACCCCTGGCTGGCCGAGCGTGACCGCATGCTGGCGGAGTTTCCGGGACAACTGGAGATCAGTTTCGCCTTCGAGCCCGCCAGCGGCGATGTGTTCAGCCACGCCAACCTGGCCGCCATGGTGGACCTGAGTCAGGAGTACAGGAATATTCCCCTGGCGCGGTCCATGAACTCCATCCTGGCCTGGCAGTCACCCTACGGCGACGACACCTTCTTCGAGAAGCCCCTCGGGCAGATCGGCACCTATACCGTGGCCGAGCTGCAGGAGCGCCGCGCCCGGGCGCTGACGGAGGAATTCGTTGCCGGCATGCTGCTTTCGCCCACCGGCGACCTGGCCCTGGCTTCTGTGCGCCTGGGCAGCGCCACACTGACGGCGGAGCAGCGCATTGCCACCGCCGAGGCCACCCTGGCGCTGCGCGACAGTCTGCAGTCCCGCCATCCCGACGTAGCGGTCCATGTCAGCAGCGAAGCGCTCTACGAGCTGTCCAGCCGAGATGCCATGCTCTCGGATCTGATCTACTTGCTGCCCTTCGTGCTGCTGCTGTGCAACGGCATCATCTGTTACAGCTTCCGCTCGATACTGCTGGGGGTCAGCATTCTGGTCGTCTCCTTGCTCACCATCGTCATGACCGTGGGCACGCTGGGCTGGCTGGGGGTGAACTTCAACTCCATCTCGGTCATGGCCCCGCTGGTGGTCGTGACCATCGCGGTGGCCAACAGCGTGCACCTGGTATCGATCTACCGCCAGCGGCGCCTGGCCGCCATGGCAGGCGTGGATGCCATGGTGCACAGCCTGCAGTACAACCTGCGCCCAATCAGCCTGGCCACGCTCACCACCATCGTCGGCTTTGGCAGTCTCAATCTGGCCAGCTCCCCCGCCGTCAGCAGTTTCGGCAGCGTGGTGGCCTTGGGGGTGGCGATCGCCTGGGTGCTGACGCTGCTGGTGCTGCCCGGCGTCGTCCTGCTGCTGCCCGCCGTTGTGGGCACGCGCACGGCGCAGCAGCCGCTGCTGGCACAGATTACAGTCGGGTGCCAACGTCTGGTGGTGGCACATGGCGCCCTGATTCTGTGGGCTGTGGCGCTGCTGGGCCTCATCGCACTGCCGCTGAGCCTGCGCAACACCACGGACTTCGATCGCAGCTCCTTCGTCAGTGAAGACTCGGTGCTGCATGACTATGTCACAGCCGTCAGCTCGCGTATGGCACGGGGGCCACAACTGGTGTATGGCATCGACGCCCGCGCGCCCGATGGCGTCGTGGAGCCGGAGTTTCTGCGGCGCGTGGACGAATTCGCGCAGTGGCTGCGGGCACAGGATGGCGTGCTGGAGGTGGCCAGCCTGGTGGAGCTGGTCAAGGGCGTCAACGAAGTGACCAACGACAATCAACCGGCGTTTGCGGTGATTCCCGACGACGTGGCCGTCATTGAGGACCATCTCTTCAATTATCAGATGGTGCAGGTCAACTCGTTCACCCTCGACAATTTCGTGAATGCAGACTTCTCGCTGCTGCGCCTGTTCGTGGGCATCGGCGAGCTGAGCAATCAGGAGACGCTCGATCTGAACGAGCACATCGGGGCGGAATTCGCCCGGCGCCTGCCCGAGTACGGCCTGCTGCATGGCAGCAGCACGCTGGTGTTTGCCCGCATGAACGAGGCGGTGACCGTGGAGTTGCTGCAGAGCTTTGTGTTGAGTCTGCTGCTGATTACCGTGGCACTGGTTATCGGCATGCGCAGCCTGACCTATGGTCTGCTGAGCATGCTTCCCAATCTGCTGCCGGCGGTGTTCGTGTTCGGCGTCTGGGGATTGCTGGTGGGCAGCATCGACCCCTTCGTGATGATGCTGTTCAGTATCAGCCTCGGCCTGGTGGTGGACGACACCGTGCATATCCTCAGCAGCTATCAGAGCTGCCGCGCCGAGGGCATGTCGCCCCGGGCCGCGGTGGACACCTCTCTCGAGCGCGCCGGCCCGGCAATGATCATTACTACGGCCGTGCTGGCGCTGGGCACCTGTGTGCTGATGGCGGCCAGTACCCTCTACTTCCAACAGGCGGCGACCCTGCTGGTGCCCATCGTGGTGGTTGCGCTGGTGCTGGACCTGCTGTTCTTCCCGGCGCTGCTGATGCGGCTGGACAGGGCGGTGGTGCGCTGACTGTGGGAGCTGACTGTGGGAGCGGGCCTTGCCCGCGAAGGGCTGCCCGACAAGACCGCACTTCGAAGACACCGGGGCTCCGTTGTCCCGTGCTGCGGCTGACCCGCACCCCTCCCGGGTCCCCTCGCATCGCAAAGAGCCACGGTCTCTTTGCTCACTCGGTGCGGGTCTCTTATGCCGCTGCACGGGACAACGGAGCCCCGGTGCCTAGCGCTGTATCGAAGGATTGGGCAGCCCTTCGCGGGCAAGGCCCGCTCCCACAGTCGCTTCGCGCAGCCCGCTATTGACGACACTCAATGCGTCACCCAGCATTCAGGCCGCCACAGTTATTCCCGATGGCTTGCTGTGCCCTGCACTGCGCACCCGAATCTCAACCCGCTGATCCAGTGCCACCAGCGCCTGCATCAGGCGTTCAAGCGAGATGTTCTGCAACTTGTAGCGGCGTATCAGAGATACTTTCGGCTGGTTCATGCCGGTGATGCGGGCCACATCATTTTGATTGAGGTGCCGCTTGTCTATTATTGCATTCAGCTTCACAGCGAGCTGCGCCTTGACGGACAGCTCTTGTGCATCTGCAAACCCCAGATCGTGAAGGGCATTGGGGGTGCCCACCGGCGTCTCATCCTGCGTCATCGTCATTTGTCCTCCTGAGGCGCCCGCGTGACAGGACCTCTCGCCATCGTTTTTCTATCAGCTCACGATCTTGTCGCGGCGTACTGATCCCGGACCTGGACTTCTTCTGAAACGCGTGCAGCACATGGATCGACTCCTGCCCCGGCAGCATCACCACCACGCGAAACGCGTCGCCCATCCAGATCTCGCGCAACTCCAGTACGCCGCTGCCAAGCCCCTTCCAGTGCTTCATGGATTGCGGCTTGCCGCCAATCTGCAAGACATACAGCGCGACGCCGAGGTCTTTCTGAACCGGGAGAGGAAATGTCTTGAGTTCCTGCCTGGAAGAACCTTCCCAGTAAAGTGTCCGCGTTGTCGAGATGTCCATGAATATACCCTTTCATGTATAGAGTACAAGTCCGTGTACTAGCAAGGAGTATAGTTGGGACAATGCGGAGTCGCCGGGATTCGAAATGTCGGGAGTGTGCTTCCGGCGCAAATTGGATAGGTACAGAACAGCAGAGACGACGTCGGTTGTTTGATTGCCCTTTGCCGGAGGCCGACAGTGGCGAGCATCGGGGCACAGTGTCGCGCACTGCTGCGCTGACGTTCAGCGAAATGGATGCCCTCGCGGAAAATCTCGGCAAGACAGGGCTTGTGAATTCCGAAGTGACTCGTAAGCTGAACTACTTCAAAGCGGCAGCAACTGCTTCAATTCCGGAATGCATGACCCGCAATTGGTCCCGCAGCGCAGCGTCTTGCCCAGATCTTCCGTGCTGCGCGCCCCTTTGGCGATGGCCTCCAGAATGCGCTCCTCACTCACTCGGAAGCAGCTGCAGATAATGCGGCCCGCATTCAGGGCGCTGGTTTCCTGGCGATGCAGAAGCTGCCATGACTCGGTATTCACCGTGTGCTGCAACAGAGTCTGCAGCCAGGGCGTTTCGGGCAGGCCTTCCCGCGCTGTACCGGCAAAGACGGCTGCTTCAATGCGCGACCCGTGGCACAGCAAGGCGCGGTACTCACCACTGACCGTGTTGGAACCCTCGATCTTCTCCCGTCCTTCCGCCAGCATTGCCAGCCATTGCTGCCAGGCCAGCTCAGTGTCCGCCGTTGGCAGCCGCGTCCGGGCCACCAGGGTGCGCCAGCCATCCTTCACGGGGGTGCGTACCCAGAAGTCGAAGGGCTCGGTGTTTACGGGTTCGCGGCTGATGACGACCGCCCAGTGCTGCACCGTCACGGCGCGCACACCCACCCACGCAAACTTGCTTTCGGGCTGGCCCGACACCGGGTCGGCGACACTGGCAATCAGGCGGTTGACGAGGCCGTGGGAAGCAAACTGGCCGTTCCAGTGAATCGGGACGAAGACTTCGCCGTCGCGCTGTCCCTTGTCCAGACTTGCCAGCAGAAGCAGCGACTGACGTTCGCCCTGCGCGTCGCGATTGAACACGTCCACCAGATCGCCCTCGCGGATGCCCAGACTCTGCGCATCCCGCGGATTGAGCGCGACGAACGGCGCCTCGGTGTGGGCCAGCAGACGCGGGGCACGGCCCGTGCGGGTCATGGTGTGCCACTGGTCGCGCAGGCGGCCGGTGTTGAGCTGGAAGGGCATTGCCAGCGGCATTTCCTGTGCAGGCAGCGCAGGTGTCGATGCCACGAAGCGGGCGCGGCCTGACGGGGTGTAGTAACGACCATCCGTGAACAGGCGCGCCGTGCCTGCGGGGGCTTGTGTGGTGACGGGCCATTGCACTGGCTGCAGGGCGTCGTAGCCCGCATCGTCCAGCGTGGCCAGCGCACCGATGTCGAAGGCGCGGGTGCCGCCGTTCTCGAAGGCCGAAAGCGCCGCATGCTCCCGGAAGATGTCAGCCGGGGAGTTGTAGGCGAAAGCCTCGCCGTGGCCCAGCCGGCGCGCCACTTGGCTGATGATCCACCAGTCGGGTCTGGATTCCCCCGCCGCAGGCACCAGGGCGCGCTGCCGAGAGATCCGGCGTTCGGCATTGGTTACCGTGCCGTCCTTCTCGCCCCAGCCCGTAGCGGGCAGCAGCACGTCGGCGCAGGCGGCGGTGTCGGTGTCGGCGAAGCAGTCCGAGACAATCACCAGCGGGCAGGCAAGCAAGGCCTCGCGCACGCGGGCGGACTGAGGCAGGCTGACCACCGGGTTGGTGGCGATGATCCACACCGCCTTGATCTCGCCGCGCGCGATGGCGTCGAACATGTCCACCGCCTTGCTGCCGGGAGCTGTCGCCATCTGCGGTGCATTCCAGAAGCGTGCCACGCGCTCCACATTGTCGTGGGTGAAGTTCATGTGCGCCGCCAGCTGATTGGCCAGCCCGCCCACTTCGCGGCCGCCCATGGCATTGGGCTGGCCGGTGATGGAAAAGGGCCCCATGCCGGGACGGCCGATGCGCCCGCTTGCCAGATGACAATTGATGATGGCGTTGCACTTGTCGGTGCCTGTGGCGGACTGGTTGATGCCCTGGGAATAGAACGTGACGGTGCGCTCGGTGCGCGCGAACCACTGGAAAAACTGTTCCAGATCGGCCGGGTCCAGGCCCGTGTTCTCTGCCGTGGTTTCGATGTCGAAATCCGCGCAGGACTGCAGCGCCTCGTCGAAGCCTTCGGTGTGTGCGGCGATGTAGTCGCGGTCCAACGCGCCGCGGCGAGCCAGGAACTGCAGCAGGCCCTGGAACAGAAAGCCGTCGGCTCCGGGCCGCAGCGGCAGGTGCAGGTCGGCGATCTCGGCACTGGCGGTGCGGCGCGGGTCGATCAGCACGATGCGCATGCCGGGACGCGCTGCCTTGGCGGCGCGGATGCGCTGATACAACACGGGGTGATTCCAGGCGGCGTTGGAGCCGACCATCACCAGCAGATCACAGCATTCCAGATCTTCGTAGCTGCAGGGGACGGCATCCGCCCCGAAGGCACGTGTGTAACTGGCCACCGCCGAAGCCATGCACAGCCGGGAATTGGTGTCGACGTTCGCGCTGCCCAGGAAGCCCTTCATGAGCTTGTTGGCGACGTAGTAGTCTTCGGTAAGCAGCTGGCCCGACAGATAGAAGGCCACCGCGTTGGGGCCGTACTGACGGATGATGTCGCGCAGCCCGGCGGCGACGTGGTCCAGTGCCGTGTTCCAGTCAGTGCGTACGCCGCTGATGCGCGGATGCAGCAGGCGCCCGGAGTCTCCCATGGTCTCGTGCAGCGCAGAGCCCTTCACGCACAGGCGCCCGAAATTGGCAGGGTGCGTGCCAAGTCCCTGCACCGCAGCCACGGCACCCTCCGCCACCCGCGCAGACACGCCACAACCCACGCCGCAATACGGGCAGGTAGTGTGAATTCGAGAGGGGCTTGCCGTGTTCATGCCGGGTGTCCGATGGGGTGCGTATCGGGCCAGATTCTACACACGACCAGGCGCGCACAGTATGCCCCGCACAGGCAAAAAAAAGCCCACGAGCTGCATCGCAACCTCGTGGGCAACATTGGCCGGACCTCCATCGGGGGAGAGTGTGAGGCCCGCAAAGAACTCAGGTAGAGGAAAAAAAGTTCTCACTCTGACCAAAGCATGTGTCGTGCCAGACCTTGCCTGCAGCCTGTACCACCCGGCAGAGCGCAGCACAGTGCAGACAACGGGCTGCAAAGTGCAGCAGCGGCGCGATTCTGTGCGCTACATTTGTGCGGACAGCACCACAAGGGGGCGTCAGCGGCGGCGCGGGCTCTGGAAGAAAACCCGGGGCAAAAAAAAGCCTGCGACCCATGGGGGAGGCAGGCATCGATACTCGATTCAAAAAATTGGTACTGGAGAGTACTACGCTTATATCTATTCAGAATTCGTGCCAATATTTTTATTATTTAAAATACAGTGGGTTACGGCTTTCAGCCCATTCTTGCTCGGAATGGGCTGAAAGTTACGCACAAAAATAAAGCGAATTCGGAAATTACGCACCTTGATGAAGCATGGCGCCATGGCCTTGGTCCCGGCCATGCACGAGCTTGTACAGTGCCGGCAGGACCAGCAATGTCAGCAGTGTTGACGAGATGATTCCGCCGATCACAACTGTTGCAAGCGGTCGCTGTACTTCAGAGCCGATGCCTGTGTTCAGTGCCATGGGCACAAACCCCAGTGCCGCCACCAGCGCGGTCATCATCACCGGGCGCAGGCGCCCCAATGCTCCTTCCAGAATGGCGTCGTCCAGGATGCGTCCCTGTTCGCGAAGATCACGGATGAATGCCAGCATCACCAGCCCATTGAGTACTGCTACTCCCGAAAGCGCGATGAAACCCACTCCGGCAGAGATCGACATCGGGATTTCGCGATATAGCAAAGCCAGTACCCCGCCTGTCAGTGCCAGAGGCACTCCGGTAAAGATAATGGCCGCGTCACGGAATGAACTCAGCGCCATCATCAGCAGAATGCCGATCAGCAACAAGGTTACCGGTACAACGATCAGAAGACGCTGAGAGGCGGACTGAAGTTGCTCAAAGGTGCCGCCGTACTCCACCCAGTACCCCGGGGGAATTTCGACATTGCTGGTCACTGCCGACTGCACATCTTCTACGAAAGAACCCAGATCGCGGCCACGCACATTGGCGGTGACCACCACGCGACGCTTGCCGTTTTCGCGGTAGACCTGGTTATAGCCGCTGCTGATGCTGAACTCCGCCAGCTCCCCCAGTGGCACATAGCCACCGCCCGGCAGACTGATCGGCAAATAGTGGTAGCCGTCAAGGTCGGAGCGCCGCTCTTCCGCCAGCCGCACCACGATATCGGAGCGCCGGTCGCCTTCATAGAACTGTCCGGCCACCGCGCCTCCCAAGGCCATCGCCACCGCGTCCTGCAGCTGCGTGATGCTGATGCCCAGTCTGGCCAGAACCTCGCGACGAGGCGTCATAGTCATGACCGGCAGGCCGGTGGCCTGTTCGGCGGCAACATCCGCTGCGCCAGGAATGCCGCTCAGTACGGTTTCGATCTGCGTGCCGATAGCCACCAACTGGTCGAAATCGTCGCCGAACACCTTGATGGCCACCTCACTGCGCACCCCGGCGATCAGCTCGTTGAAGCGCATCTGGATGGGCTGCAGAAACTCGTAACGGTTGCCGGGGACTGGCGTGACCAACGCTTCCAGTTCCGCCACCAGCTGGGCTTTGGATTTGTCCGGGTCAGGCCAGAACTCACGCTCCTTCATCATGATGAAGGTGTCTGCCACGCTTGGTGGCATTGGGTCCGTCGCGACCTCTGCCGTGCCGATTTTAGAAAACACTCGTTCTACTTCCGGCAGCTTTTCGATCTCTTCTTCCAGTTTGATCTGCAGCGCAATGGCCTGTTGCAATGATGTTCCGGGAATGCGCAGTGCGTGCATGGCGACATCCCCCTCATCCAGATTGGGAATGAATTCAGTGCCCATGCGGCTTGCCAGCAGAGCACAGACACCCACCAGCACCAGTGCCAGCGTCAGAACAAGCCAGCGCAGGCGCAGCGCCAGTTTCAGGGCTGGTTCGTAGAGAGACAGTGCAGCGTTCATGACCGGATTCCTCTTCTCCACCACTGGCTTGGTGAACAGCAAGGCAACGCAGGCTGGAACGAAGGTAATGGACAGCAGCATGCCGCTGAGCAGCGCGATCACCACGGTAATCGCCATCGGGTGGAACATCTTTCCCTCCACGCCTTCCAGCGCGAAGATCGGGATATACACCGCCGTAATGATGAACACGCCGAACAACGCGGGACGCATCACCTCGCGAGTCGCGGCACCTACCACAGCAAGGCGCTGCTTGAGTTCAAGGCGTCCGTGCTCTGTAGCGGCACTGAGTCGGCGCAGACAGTTTTCGACGATGATCACGCTGCCATCCACGATCAGGCCGAAGTCCAGCGCCCCCAGACTCATCAGGTTGGCGCTTACCCGGCTCTGCACCATGCCGGTGATGGTCATCAGCATGGCGATGGGAATGATGGCAGCCGTGAGCAGCGCGGCGCGAATATTGCCCAGAAGCAGGAACAGCACCACGACCACGAGCAAGGCGCCCTCCAGCAGGTTCTTTTCCACCGTCTGCAAGGTCTTGTCCACCAGTGTGGTGCGGTCATATACAGCGGTGACGGTGATGCCGGGCGGCAAGCTGGCCCGGACTTCCTCCAGCATGGCGGCTGTGTCACTGGCGACCTGACGGCTGTTCTCGCCAATCAACATGAACACGGTGCTCAGCACCGCTTCGTGACCATTCTGAGTTGCTGCGCCGGAACGCAACTCCTCACCGACTGTGACGGTGGCCACATCACTCACACGCACCGGGATACTGTTTCGCTGAACGATGACGATGTTGCGCAAGTCCTCGAAGGTTTCAGCTTGACCTGGCATTCGCATCAGCAATTGAGAACCGTTGCTCTCGATGAAGCCAGTCCCGCGATTGTTGTTGTCACGCTGGATAGCCTGGAACACATCGTGGCTGTCCAGCCCATGACTCAGCAGTTTGGTGGGGTCTGGCGCCACGAGGATTTCTTTCTTGAATCCCCCAATGGGATTGACCTCCACCACACCGGGCACGCGCAGCAACTGCGGCCGAATGATCCAGTCGTGCACGGTACGCAGATCAGTTGGTGTGACCGGTGTGCCATCGCTGTTCAGTGCGCCGGGTTCGGCATCCACTGTGAACATGAAGATCTCGCCCAGGCCGGAAGCAATCGGGCCCAGCACAGGCTCGAGAGACACAGGCAGATCGCCCCGTGCAGCGTTGATGCGCTCACTTACCTGCTGACGAGCGAAGTAGATGTCAGTGCCTTCCTCGAACACCGCAGTAACCTGCGACAGTCCATAACGGGAAACCGAGCGTGTGTAGGACAGGCCGGGCATTCCACTCATCGCTGTCTCCAACGGGAAGCTGATTCGCTGCTCGGTTTCCAGCGGTGTGTAACCAGGTGCCGGAGTGTTGACTGCTACCTGCACATTGGTGATGTCAGGCACTGCGTCGATGGGCAGACGGTTGAAGTTGAAAATGCCAAGCCCCATCAGCAGCAGGACGAGCACGATTACAAGTCCCCGCCGTGCGAGGGAAAAATGGATTATCGATTCCAGCATGATGATTCCTTAATGGTCGTGTGAGGCGCCGGATTTCTCGACATCGGCTTTGAGGACATAACTGTTTTCGGTGACATATGCAGTGCCCGCGGCAAGCCCCCCCAGCACCTCAATCCATTCGTCAGACTGCCGACCAAGCTCGAGCATGCGCACCTCGTACTCGTCGCCGATCTGGGCATAGACCACCGTGAAGTCACGGAAAGTCTGCAGGCCTTCGCGGCGCACGGCCAACGGGACTTCATACTCGGCCACTTGCAACTGCGCGCTGACCCAGGTGCCGGGAATCAAGAGGCCATCGGGGTTGTCGAGTACCACGCGTGCGGTGACCGCCTGATTTGCGCCGGTTGCGGGCAGGAACATCGCAATGCTGCCCTGCAGAGGTTCCTCGGCAAGCGCAGTCCTTATCTGCGCCTGTGTCCCTACCTTGATGCGAGCGATGTCTGAGGGGAATACCGCAAGGTCAACCCAGACCGTCGACGTGTCGACAATGGTGAACAGTTCACGCCCGGCGCTTTGCTCGCCCGGCCCGGCATGGCGCCCGGTGATCACACCGCTGATCGGCGCGGTGATGGCATAGGGCGTCAGGCTCTGATTGCTCTCGATCTGCGCAAGCCGGTCACCGGCAGTGACGCGATCCCCAATCGAGCCGGATACCGAGTCGATGCGGCCATCGAAGCGCGCACTGACATGACTCACCTTTTCAGTATTGATGGCGATCTGGCCATAAACAGGAATGGTCTCTTCGATCGTGGCAGGCCCGGCTATTTCGGTGGTGATTCCCAATGCCTCGCGCACTGCGGGTTCGATCATGGTGCGACCTTCGAAGCTGTCGTATTGCCAGCTGTGTGTCTGGCCGTCGAGGCGAGCCGTGACCTCCACACTGAACGAGTGTGGTTCGTAGATCACACTGTCACCCCGCAGGAATGCGCCTTGGGGGGTGAACCCAATCTCGTCTTCTCCACCCAGACGGACCAGCCTGACGCGCAGGTCCACTGCGCCGGGATCGACTGGATTGCCGGCGCTGCTGACCCAGGCGCGATACTCCGGGGGTACTCCCGTTTCGAAAATGGCCAGCTCGACCATGACGCCTTCGCTGCGCAGCAATCGGCCGTTGTTGGGGCCGCGCTCGTCGGCGATAGCCTCAATTTCAGGGGCGGAGGGGGTCTCTAGTGTTTCACTGCAGGCGCCGAGCAGCAGGCCAAGCGCGAGCAGGCTGACAAATGTGGATGGTGATTTCATGATGAACCTCAAGGAGATGGTGGGAGCTGCGCGAGGCGCACGCCGGTCAGTCGTTCAATTTCGATCATTTTCAGATGAGCCTGCACGCCGCTCTCCGCCAGTTCGCTGCGGGCGGCGAGCAATTCCTCCTGAACCTGCAGGCGCTCCAGATAGCTGGCACTGCCCAGGTTGTAGGCGCGGTGAATCTCCGCCAGCGCTTCCTCGAAGCGGGGGATGACGTCATTGCGCAGCGTCTCGGCGCGGTGAATGTTGTGCTGCAGCTCCAGATAGATCACCAGCAGTGTTGTCTGGATGCGGATGCGGGCGGCTTCGGCGAGCGCTTCAGTTTGTTCAAGCGTGGCGCGAACTTCGGCGATGCGGCCCTGATTCTGATTGCCTCTATTCAGCGGAATCGTCACGCCGGCCACAAAGCCCGTATCGCTGCTGCTCTGTATGCGACGCAGCCCGGCATTGAAACGCCAGAGAGAGTCGGACTGCGCCAATTCCAGTTGCAGCAGCGATTCCTGCAGGCGGCTCTCGGACAGGAATTGACCCAGATCCGGGTTCTGCTCGATGCGGGCCACGAGCGTTTCGAAAGGTTCTACCACCGGCAGGTTCAGAGGGTCGCCCAGAACGCGGTCGAACTGCGGCGTCAGATCGCCCCATTGGGCAGCAAGTCGATGATAGTCCGCCGTCAGTTCGTGCTCGAAATCCTCGCGATACAGCTCGCGCTTGGCCAGTTCTGCTTCCGCCTGTGCCAACTCTGACGTCATCGCGATACCCGTAGTCACCCGTTGCTCGATGGCGGCGATGTTGTCCTGCGCAAGCTGCACGGCGGCATCGGCCATGTCCCGCCTGAGCTGATCCGCCAGCGCATGGGTGTACAAGCGGGCTGTTTGCGCTGCTGCATCGAGCCGCATGATCTGCGCATCCGCAACCAGGGCGAGTGAGCCCATTTGGGCAGCGTCGATGCGGCGTTGACGCAGATCACCTTCCAGCACCCAGGCAATGGTGACTGTCGTTTGTGATCCCGAGAGACCGCGTGCGGCGCCAGTGCCCAGAACATCCTCGACTGCTATGTTGAGCTCGGGTCTGGGGGCCAGAGACGCTTGCAGAATTCGCCCGTCCTGTGCGCGCAGCGCATAGCCGAGGGCCTGCAATTCTGGATTGCGCGTAATGGTGTCCGTGATAGCGTGCTCGAGTGTCAGGCTCTCGGCCGCATGCGCTGCCCCGCTGAGCGTCAGCAGCGCCAGGCATGACAGCGTGCCGAGCAGGCGCGCGTTGACTGCCATGAACTTTGTTGCAGGTAATGTCATTTGTGTCTGCCTTTCCAATCGCCAGCCTGCGCTGACGTGTTGTTGAACTGGAATGAGAATCAGCGTCTGCGGACTGTTGGCGTCTGAGCAGACCGCTTCGCCGATTTCCAACAGGAACAAAGGCGGCAAGCCAAGTCTCAGACTGGCGCTGAACTCAAAAAAAGACGGAATAATCCTGAGGGTGCCTAGCGATTGGGCGGAGGGACGGGCGGGGTGTAGGTCTGGCTTTCATGGTGCAATTCGTACAGGGTAAGCGCCTGGCCGGCAGTGCGCCGGAATTCCAGACCAACGGTCTGGGGCAGATCCATGTTCATGTGGGTATGCGCACCGTGTTCGTGATGGGCATCATGGTCTTCATGGTCAATCGGAAGTGCATCAACGTGATCGACGATCAAGGTCGTCGAGCTTGCCCCCTGCCGTTCGTGATCGTGGCTGTGATGATGCAGGTAATCGTGCTGGTAGGCCTGTCCCCAGGGGTGATCCTCGTCCGGCATTTCTGCGGCCTGAATCGCTCCGAACATTACGGAGTTGTTCAGAATCAGCAGCAAGGCTATGGCGACCTTTGCGTACACGGGGCGGGTCTCGTTCGGGTGAAAGTGCGGCGACTGTAACACTGAGGTTTGCGTGCAGCAAACTCATTGCCGCAGTTTTTCCGCGCCAAGGGACTCCCGAGCTTGAAAGTGCTGCACGCCGCTGGCGGTCGCGTTCAAGTCCTGACCGACTCTCGCACCACTCCGACACCAAATGGGAGCAACACCCGCGCCAGCTATGTCACCCTGCCGTCCCCTCTCGGACACGGCTACTTCAACGGCTATCTGGTGCACTCCTGCAGCGCCGACAGCCGTTCGGAAGTGCCTGCCAAATTGCCCGGCATCATTGTGGTTCACGAGAATCGCGGCCTGAACCCCCATGCCGAAAATGTGGCGCGGCGCCTGTGTGCCCTTCTACGGCGCTGCTGCGCCGGTGGCGGACGTGCCCAGTATCAAGGCTGCCATTCTGATTCAGCATGGCGAGCTGGACACGCGCCTGGTGGACTGGTTCAACCGCCATACCCGGGTGTAATTACAGTTCCCAAAGCCTGGACAGGGGTACGGCCATGATGTTCGCGCCCTTGTGCAGGTGAAAGCTGACAACGCCGTCGTACAGCACTATGCCCCCCTGAAAGTCCTGGCCTGCAGCATTCGCCAGTTTCAGCAAGCCCCTGGCGTCAGCTTCGCTGACGCTGGCGGCGGCTTTTACTTCGATGCCCCAGACTTTGTCGCGATTCTCAATGACGATATCCACTTCAACCCCATCCTTGTCGCGGTAGTGGTAGAAGCGTGGAGAGCGCTGCAGACAATCCCCCATGGCAACGAGTTGTTGCAGCACGAAGCTCTCCAGCAGCTGGCCGAAGCGGGGGCGTTGCGCATTCCAGTCGCCTGCGTTCAGCTCCCCCAGCGTGGCGGCCAGGCCGCTGTCCACGAAATGCAGTTTCGGGCTCTTGACCAGACGCTTGCTGCGGTTGTTGTGCCATGCGGGCAACTGGCGAATCAGGAACAGGCGCTCCAGCAGCGCCAGATAGCGCTCGATGCTGGCCCTGGAGTGTCCCAGCGCAGTGGCGAAGGCACTGTGATTGAGCAGCTGCGCGTTACGCTCGGCCAGAAAGATGAGCAGGCGATGCAGATTGCTGGCGTCCCTGACATCGCCGATGTCCCGGATGTCACGTTCCACAACTGTGTGAAGATAATTGACTTTCCAGCGCTCGGCGCGCTCCTGCTCGCGCATGTTGGGTTCCGGGTAGCCGCCGGCCACCAGGCGTTTAGGCAAAGCCGACACTGCTGGCAGTGCGCTGTGCGCGGCTTCCGGTAGTAGTGCGCCCGCCAGGAAATCGGCCATAAATTGCCCTGGGCGGTGACCGAGCTCTGCAGCTGTAAAGGGGTGCAGGTACAGGCACTCCATTCTGCCC